>Ga0157372_10002331_pt1 | contig 20579 bp, 23 predicted proteins | sample C55metaG_FD_115307 | JGI IMG/M metagenome (GOLD analysis project Ga0157372, IMG submission 115307) | Corn rhizosphere microbial communities from Kellogg Biological Station, Michigan, USA - C5-5 metaG | ecosystem: Host-associated > Plants > Roots > Rhizosphere > Soil | place: USA: Michigan... | reverse complement strand
TTTCCTCGGCGTCAGGCTCGTGTGCGATCGCGAGCGCGGCAGCAAACAGCGGCGTCGACGCGCTGATGGCGAACGCGAACACGCGCACGGTGCGACTCGCGGCCTGTCGCGCGCGACGCATTCGAATCTTCGGCGGACGTTGGATGAATTGCGTGATCGCGTGAGTATAATGCGGCGTTTCCCGCCTGCACTTCATGCGTCCTTTCTCGCTCTTCCGCGCGCTCGCCGCCGCCGTTGTCGTCGTTTCGGTTCCCGCCACTGCACAGTCGCCGCTGCTCGCTGCTGCCAGGTCGAAGCATGTCGCGCGCCATCCGGCGCCGCCGCCCGAAGCTTCCGAAGCTCCCGCGAATCCACCGGTCGTACTGCAGGAGCCCGGTGCGCCGGCCGCGCCGTCGATCGCCGCCGCGTCGTGGGTGCTCGTCGACACGCTGTCCGGACAGACGCTCGGCGCCGCGAATGCCGACGAGCGCCGCGATCCTGCGTCACTTACGAAGCTGATGACCGCGTACCTCGCCTTCGCGGCGCTCCGCGCGAAGACGATCGCGCCGTCGCAGGTCGTGAACGTGTCGGAGCGCGCGTGGAAGGCAAGCGGCTCGCGGATGTTCATCGAGCCGCGCAAGCCCGTGACCGTTGACGAGCTTTTGCACGGCGTGATCATCCAGTCGGGGAACGACGCGTCGATCGCGATCGCCGAACTGGTCGGTGGCACCGAGCAGGCGTTCGTCGACCGGATGAATCAGGAAGCGGCGAAGCTCGGGATGACGGGAACGCATTTCATGAACGCGGACGGCCTTCCGGACCCGCAGCATTACTCGACAGCGGCCGACTTGGCGAAGCTCACCGTCGCGCTCATCCGCGATTTCCCCGAGTACTACCCGCTCTATTCGCAGAAGGACTATCGCTACAACAACATCACGCAGTCGAACCGCAACCGGCTTCTCTGGACCGACCCCTACGTCGACGGCGTGAAGACCGGTCACACCGACGCGGCCGGCTTCTGCCTCGTCGCGTCGGCGAAGCGCGGCGATCGCCGGCTCGTGTCCGTGCTGCTCGGCGCTGCATCCGATTCGGGGCGCGCCGCCGAAAGCCAGAAGCTTTTGAACTGGGGCTTCCAGTCGTTCGACACCGTCGCGCTGTACCAGTCCGGCAAGCCGGTCACAACGCTGCACGTGTTCAAGGGTGCGAAGCGCGACCTCGCGGCGGGCTTCAAGGCCGACCGTTACCTGACACTGCCGAAGGGCAAGGCTGACCAGCTTTCGCTCACGCTCGAGTCGCAGGAGCCGCTGATCGCGCCGGTGCTGAACGGACAGACCGTCGGCACCGTCAAGGTGTCGCTCGAAGGCAAGCAGGTCGCGCAATTCCCGCTGATCGCGCTCGAGGAGATTCCGATCGCGAACCTATGGGGCCGCGCGGTCGATACCGTGCGGCTCTGGTTCACACGTGCCCGGGGGAAATCATGATCGACGCCGACCGCATCGTTTACCTGAACGGCGATTTCGTGCGGCTCGCCGAGGCGAAGGTGTCCGTGCTCGACCGGGGGTTCATCTATGGCGACGGCGTCTACGAAGTGGTGCCGGTCTATCGGCGCAAGCCGTTCCGGATGGAGCAGCATCTCGCGCGCCTTACGCGCACGCTCGACGGCGTTCGGCTCACCGACCCGCATCCCGGCAGATGGCCCGCGTTGATCGCGGAACTGACCGCCCGCCAGCCGTTCGAGGACCAGGCCGTTTACCTGCAGGTGACGCGCGGCGTCGCGAAGCGCGACCACGCATTTCCGCAGGGCGTCGCGCCGACCGTGTTCATGATGAGCAATCCGCTCTCGCTGCCTTCGCGCGAGCAGGTCGAGCATGGCGCGGCCGTCGTCACGGCCGACGACAACCGCTGGCTGCGCTGCGACCTGAAAACGACGTCGCTGATCGGCAACGTGCTGATGCGCCAGTATGCCGCGGATCACGATGCCGTCGAGACGGTGATGTTCCGCGACGGCTACCTGACGGAAGCGTCGGCGTCGAACGTGCTCGTCGTGCGCGACGAAACCGTGATCGCGCCACCGAAGGACAACCTGATCCTGCCCGGCATCACGTACGACGCGACGCTCGAGATCGCGCAGCGCGCGGACATTCCGCTCGAGATGCGGCCCGTGTCGCGCGAGGAGGCGATGCGCGCCGACGAGATGTGGCTGTCGTCGTCGTCGAAGGAAGTGCTCGCGGTGACACGCGTCGACGGCAAGCCGTTCGCGGGCGGCGAGCCCGGGCCGGTGTTCCGCCGCGTTTACGAGGCGTTCCAGGCGCAAAAACCGAAGTAAGGTCGGAGACGACTTTCCGGGCCGGCTTCGCCGGCCGCACCGACGGGCGGATAAGTCGTCTCTGACCCTACTTTTCGTCCAGCGGCGTCGCCGCCCCGAAGCGGCTGTGCTGGAACACGAGACCGGCGCCGGGCGAGCGCTCGACCGTCATCACCTCGCCGACGAAGAGCACGTGGTCGCCGGTGCGATGCCTCGCGTGATGCCGGCATTCGAACCACGCGATGCAGCCGTCGATCAGCGGCGCGTCGGACCAGCCCAATCGAAAACGCACGTCGGCGAAGCGGTCGGTGTGCGGCCGGGAGAAACGGCGCGCGAGGTCGATCTGTGATGCGGCGAGCACGTTGATCGCATAACGCGTGCTCGCTTCGAAGCCGCGGAGACTCGACGAACGCTCCGACAGCGTCCAGGCGACGAGCGGCGGGTTGAGCGATGCCGAGCTGAACGAGTTGGCGGTGAATCCGACATAACGGTTGCAGGATCCCCCCACGCTCGCGGCTTCGCCGCTTCGCTGCCCCCCGAGGGGGCCGAATTCGCGCTTTGAGGCCGCTCTGCAGCGCTCATCCGGCGCGCGGGCGCAGACGATCGTGACGCCGGTCGCGAATTGTGCGAGCGCGTCGCGAAACTGCCGCTCGCTGAAGCCTTTCGCGGCGGGGCCTTTTCCTGGCATGGCCGCGACTCTACCCCAGCCGTGCTGCAACTCGCGAAGCGGGTCCGTCCGCGGCCGCTTGCTACACTTCACGTTCCGCTCGAATCCAGAAGAAGACGATGCCGGACACGCTGCGGAAGTTGATCGCGAACCGCTATGCCGGGCGAGGGCTGCCCGTCGCGCTGGTCCTGCCCGACGGGGACCGCGTCCCGTTGTCGCCGAAGCCGGAGATCGACGTCATCGCCCGTTCGCTCGCGGGCCTGCGCGCGCTGGCGGCGCCGGCGATGGGCCGGCTCGCGCGCGCGTACGTACACGGCGACGTCGACTTCACCGGCAGCGCGCGCCGGGTGCTCGCGATCGCCGAGCGGATGGTCGGCGACATTGCGCACGGGCAGGAGAGCGCGCGCGCAAAGGTGTTGTCGTTCGTGCACCAACGCCGCGCCAACCGCCGCAACATCTCGCACCATTACGACGTTTCCAACGCGTTCTACCGGATGTGGCTCGACGCGCGGATGGTCTATTCGTGCGCGTACTTCAGGAAGGCCGACGACACGCTCGACGCCGCGCAGGCCCAGAAGATCGACCACATCTGCCGCAAGCTTCGGCTGGAAAAAGGCGAGCGCCTCCTCGACATCGGCTGCGGCTGGGGCGCGCTGATCTTCTGGGCGGCCGAGAACTATGGCGTGCAGGCGACCGGCATCACGTTGTCCAGGAACCAGTTCGAGCACGTGCAGCGCGAGATCGCTGCACGCGGGCTTACCGGACGCGTGCGCGTCGAGCTGCGCGACTATCGGGATCTTCCCGACGAAGAGGCATTCGAAAAGATTGCCAGCGTCGGTATGTTCGAGCACGTGGGCCCGCGCAACTACGGCCGCTACTTCGGCAAGATCCGCAGGCTCCTCGTCCCCGGCGGATTCGTGCTGAATCACGGCATCACGCACAACCAGTTGACGGGCCGTGCGCTCGGCAGCGGCATCGGCGAGTTCGTCGAGGAATACGTGTTCCCGGGCGGCGAGCTCGCGCACGCGTCGCGCGTGATGGAGGGACTTGCCGCGCAGGGTCTCGAGGTCGTCGACGCGGAGGCGCTGCGCGAGCACTACGCGAAAACGCTCTGGCACTGGGTCGAGCGGCTCGAGGCGAACGCCGACGCGGCGCGGGCAGAGGTCGGCGAGGAGAAGTACCGGATATGGCGGATCTACATGGCGGGCTCCGCGCATGCGTTCGATCGCGGCTGGCTGTCGCTATGGCAGCTTCTGGCCGGGAAGCCGCTCGCCGATGGCCGCCTTCCGCATCCGCTCACGCGCGAGTACATCTACGCGGGAACGCGCAACAACGCCTGAAGGCGGCCGGTTGTATCGGGGCGGAACGGCCGCATCTTCAGGAGTCCGGGATGCCTTCGCCCTTCTGGAGCCGCCTATGGATTCGCCAACCGGAGTACCCGTCGTCGCACAGGTGAGCGCGCTCGAATTTCCCTGCGCGTTCCCCATCAAGATCATGGGTCGCACGTGCGACGGCTTCGCGCAGGCGATCGCCGGCATCGTCGTGCGGCACGCGCCGGATTTCGATCCGGCGACGCTCGAGATGCGATCGTCGCGCGCCGGCAACTACCTGTCGATGACCGCGACGATCAATGCGATCTCGCGCGAGCAGCTGGACGCGCTCTATCGCGAGCTCGTCGCGCATCCGATGGTCGCGATGGTGCTTTGACGCCGGTGCGATGTTGCCGATAGGTGCCGAAGCGCTGCAGAATGCGCCGGTCGCCGAATGCGCGAGGATACGGGCGCTCGGCCGCACCGACTACACGGCGACGTGGCGCGCGATGCAGGCGTTCACCGGCGCGCGCGCCCGCGACACGCCCGACGAGCTCTGGCTCACCGAGCATTCGCCCGTGTACACGCTCGGGCTCGCCGGCCGGCGCGACCACGTGCTGCGCGACAATGGCATTCCGTTACTCAAGTGCGATCGCGGCGGCCAGGTGACGTATCACGGACCCGGCCAGCTCGTCGTCTACCTGCTGGTCGACCTGCGCCGCACGCGGCTCGGCGTGCGGGACATGGTTCGGCGCATCGAAGCGGCGGTGATAACATGGCTCGCGCGCTTGGGCGTGCGCGCGTTCGGCAAGATGTCGGCGCCCGGCGTTTACGTCGAGCGACAGGGCGGCGACGCGAAGATCGCCGCGCTCGGCCTTCGCGTGCGCAACGGCTGCACGTACCACGGCGTCGCGGTGAACCTCGACATGGACCTCGCTCCGTTCCTCGACATCGACCCGTGTGGCTACCCGGGCCTTGCGGTGACGCAGCTTGCCGATTTCGGCGTCCGCGTCACCGTCGACGAAGCGGGACGCGCGCTGGCGCCGCTCCTCGCGTCGCAGATCGGACTCGCACTCGATGAGTGATACGCAGGCGCCAGCGATTCGATCGAGCCTCGGCATCAAGCACAAGGCGGACGCGAAGACGTCGCGCATCCCGATCAAGGTCGTGCCCGCGGAGCGGCTTCGCAAGCCGGAATGGATCCGCGTGCGCGCGCCGTCGTCGCCGCGCTTCCACGAGATCAAGCAGATCCTGCGCGAGCATCGGCTGCACACGGTCTGCGAGGAAGCGTCGTGCCCGAACATCGGCGAATGCTTCGGCAAGGGCACCGCGACGTTCATGATCATGGGCGACATCTGCACACGGCGCTGTCCGTTCTGCGACGTCGGCCACGGCCGGCCGCTTCCGCTCGACGCCGACGAGCCGATGAATCTCGCCAGGACGATCGCGGCGTTGAAGCTGCGCTACGTCGTCATCACGAGCGTCGATCGCGACGACCTTCGCGACGGCGGCGCGCAGCATTTCGTCGACTGCATCGGCGCCGTGCGCGAGGTGTCGCCGGCGACGCAGATCGAGGTGCTGGTTCCCGACTTCCGCGGCAGGCTCGATCGCGCGCTCGACATCCTCGCTGCGGCGCCGCCCGACGTGATGAACCACAACCTCGAGACGGTGCCGCGACTCTACCGGGCTGCGCGGCCGGGATCCGATTACGCGCACTCGCTGCGGCTTCTGCAGGCGTTCAAGGCGCGCCATGCCGATGTGCCGACGAAGTCGGGGCTGATGGTCGGCCTCGGCGAGACCGATGATGAAATCATCCAGACCATGCGCGACATGCGCGCGCACGCGATCGACATGCTGACGATCGGCCAGTACCTGCAGCCGTCGACGGCGCACCTGCCGGTTTTGCGCTACGTGCATCCCGACACGTTCGCGCATTTCGAGCGCGAGGCTTATGCGATGGGTTTCCGGCACGCCGCGGTCGGTGCGCTCGTGCGCTCGTCGTATCACGCCGACCGGCAGGCCGAGGAGGTCTTGCACGCGCCGTAAGGCATCGGCGCTCGCAACGCTCGTCGCAATCCTTCGGGCGGCTCACGCGCCGGGCGGTGGCGCACCATTCGGCCACAGCAGCCACATGCGACCCTGCGCGCGCATGCGTCCGGCATCCTGACCCGCTTCGTCGCCGAAGCCGAAGAAGAAGTCGGCGCGAATCGGTCCGCGAATGGCACCGCCCGTATCCTGTGCCAACACCAGTCGCGCGAGCGGCGCGTCCGACAGCGGGCGCGCCGTCGCGAGAAACACCGGCGCGCCGAGCGGAATCGCGCGCGGATCGACCGCGATCGCGCGGCCGGCAAGAAGCGGCACGCCGAGGCTGCCGATCGGGCCGTCGATCGCGGCTTCGAGCGATCCGGGCGCAGGCGGCGGCACCTCTCGGAAGAACACGTAGCTCGGATCCTCGTCGAGCAGCGCCGGAAGCGCGTCGGGATGCGCGCGGCCCCACTCGCGAATCCCCTGCATCGACGCGTGCTCGAGCGTCAATTCACCGCGATCGATCAGCACGCGCGCGACGGAGCGGAACGGCTGTCCGTTCTGATCGGCGTAGCCGACGCGGATCACGCTGCCGTCGTCGAGCGCGACGCGACCCGATCCCTGTATCTGCAAAAAGAACGCGTCGACCGGGTCGCTCACGTAGACGAGCGCCTTGTCTTCCGTGTTCGCCTTGCCCGCGTCGATCTCGGCGCGCGGCCAGTAGGGAACGACGCGCCGGCCGTCGAGGCGTCCGCGGACGCGCTTGCCCTTGAGCTCGGGATAGAGATCGGCGAGATCGACGACAAGGAGATCGTCGGGCGTCGCATAGAGGGGCTGCGGGTATTGCGCGCTCTTCGTTCGCGAGCCGTGCAGCAACGGCTCGTAATAGCCGGTGACGAGACCCTGCTCCGCGCCGTCGCTGGCGGTCACGCGATACGGCGTAAAATTCGCTTCGAAAAAGCGTCGCACCGCCTGCGCATCGGCGACGTCCACGGCATCGGCCGCCGAGCAGGGCGCTTGCCACGTCGCCTGCGCGCGCGGGCGCGCGACGAGCGCCTTGCAGCCGACGCGAAACGCCGGCCATGCATCCGCAGCGCGATCGTCGCGCCAGCCGGGGAGCGCGTCGAACGTGGTCGGCGTGAACACCGCATGCGGTGGACCCGGCGGCGGCGTGGGCGGCGTCACGCACCCGGCGAGGCCGAGCACCGTCGCGACGAGTGCCGCGCGGACGATGCGCAGCGACAGGTGTCGATCGACTCCGCCGGGGAACGTACGCAATGGGTTGGCTGCTGCTCGAATCGGCTGTCGCATTCCTGATTCTGGTGGGAATCGTCGCCTGGACGATGATGCCGGGGCGCCGCCGTCGGCCGCGCGGCGACGAGCGCGATCGGAGCGAATGAATGGCGTACTCGGCGCTCTCCGAGTAGCGCTCAGTGCAGCGTACGCGGCACCGACAATGTGAACGCCGGAATGGGCACGTCGAACGTGACGCCGTCCTCGGCGACCATCTGGTAGGAGCCGCGCATCGTGCCGACCGGTGTCGGGATGCTCGCCCCGCTCGTGTATTCGAAGCTCTCGCCGGGCCGCAACAGCGGCTGCTTGCCGACGACGCCCTGCCCCTTCACTTCCTGGACGCGGTGTTCGGCATCGGTGATGATCCAGTGCCGGCTCACCAGTTGCGCGGTCACGTCGCCCGTGTTGGTGACCGTGATCGTGTAGGCGAACACGAAGTGGTTCTTGTCGGGATCCGATTGTTCCGAGAGGAAGGTGACTTTCGGCGTTACGGAGATTTCGTAACGTTTATGCTCCGCCATGTCGATGCTGCCCGATCCGCTGCCGCCTGATCCGATCTCGGATTATAGTCCGCGATGATGCGCCCGATCCGCATTGCGCCTTCGCTCTTGTCCGCGGACTTCGCGCGCCTCGGCGACGAGGTGCGCGCGGTCGTCGCCGCCGGTGCGGATCTCGTGCACCTCGACGTGATGGACAATCACTACGTGCCGAACCTCACCGTCGGGCCGCTCGTCTGTTCGGCGATCAAGCCCTACGCGAGCGCGCCGATCGACGTGCATCTGATGGTGGAACCGGTCGATCGCATCGTGCCCGACTTCGCCAAGGCCGGCGCGTCGTACGTGAGCTTCCATCCCGAGGCGTCCAGGCACGTCGACCGCACGATCGACCTGATCCACGATCACGGATGCAGGGCGGGACTCGTGTTCAATCCGGCGACGCCGCTCGACTGGCTGATGCACACGCTCGACAAGCTCGATCTCGTGCTGATCATGTCGGTCAACCCCGGCTTCGGCGGGCAGTCGTTCATCCCGCACGCGCTCGAGAAGCTGCGCGCGGCCCGCAAGCTCGTCGACGCCGCGGTCGCGCGCACCGGGCGCGAGATCCTGCTCGAGGTCGACGGCGGCGTGAAGGTGGACAACATCGGCGAGATCGGCCGCGCCGGCGCCGACACGTTCGTCGCCGGCAGCGCGATCTTCGGCCAGCCCGACTACCGCGCGACGATCGCGGCGATGCGCGCGGCGCTTCAGGCATGATCGCCGCGCTTCCGAGATGATTACAGAAAGCGAATTCCGGGCGCTCGCCGCGCAGGGCTACAACCGGATACCGCTCGTCCTCGAGTCGTTCGCCGACCTCGACACACCGCTGTCGCTGTACCTGAAGCTCGCGCACCAGCACTACACATTCCTGCTCGAGTCGGTCGTCGGGGGCGAGCGGTTCGGACGCTACTCGTTCATCGGATTGCCTGCGAAGGTGCGCATTCGCGTCAAGGGTACCGAGGTCGAGGTCGAGGACGCACGCGGCGTCATCGAGCGCCACGAGGGCGACCCGCTCGCATTCCTTCGTACGTTCCTCGGCCGTTTCCGCGCCGCGCCGCAGCCGGGATTGCCGCGCTTCTGCGGCGGCCTCGCCGGCTATTTCGGCTACGACACCGTTCGCCACATCGAGCCGCGCCTCGGGTCGCGCAAGGCAAACCACGACGATGCGCTCGACGACCTCGCGGACATGCTGCTGCTGCTCACCGACGAGCTCGCCGTCATCGACAACCTCGCCGGCAAGATCTATCTGATCGTGTACGCGGATCCGGGCGAGGCCGACGCGTACGCGCGCGCGCAGGAGCGGCTCCAGCAGTTGCGGCGCGCCTCGCGCGCGCCGGTGCCCATTCCGTTCCAGACCGCGACCGAGGTTACGCGCGCGGAGAGCGAGATCGGGCCCGAGGCGTTCCAGACGGCCGTGCGCCGCGCGAAGGACTACATCGCGGCCGGCGACATCATGCAGGTCGTGCTGTCGCAGCGGATGCACCTGCCGTTCGCGGCGTCGCCGCTGTCGCTGTACCGCGCGTTGCGCTCGCTGAATCCGTCGCCATACATGTTCTATTACGATTTCGGCGACTTTCACCTCGTCGGCGCGTCGCCGGAGATCCTCGTGCGCAAGGAAGCCTCGACCGTGACGCTGCGGCCGATTGCCGGCACGCGGCCGCGTGGCGAGAACCGCGACGCCGACGAGCGCCTCGCGCGCGAGCTCGCGGCCGACCCGAAGGAGATCGCCGAGCACGTGATGCTGCTCGACCTCGGACGCAACGACGTCGGTCACGTCGCCGCCACGGGAACCGTTCATGTGACGGAGCAAATGACGATCGAGCGCTATTCGCACGTGATGCACATCGTGTCGAACGTCGAGGGCACGCTGCCGCCGGGGACGACCAGCTTCGACGTCCTGTCCGCGAGCTTTCCGGCGGGCACGGTGAGCGGCGCGCCGAAGGTGCGCGCGATGGAGATCATCGACGAGCTCGAGCCCACCGGACGCGGCGTTTACGCCGGGGCCGTCGGCTACGTGAGCTTCCAGGACGACATGGATCTCGCGATCGCGATTCGCACCGCGGTGTTGCGCAACGGCATGCTCTACGTGCAGGTCGGTGCGGGCATCGTTCACGATTCGGTGCCCGAGGCCGAATGGCAGGAAACGTTGAACAAGGCACGAGCCGTGTTGCGCGCCGCCGAGCTCGTGCAACTGGGCCTCGACGCGGAGGCGTAGAGGTTCACTCGGGCGCGCGTCCTGCACGCCCGGGCAAGCTTTACAGTCGCTGGTAAATCCTGCTGTAATCGCGGCGGTGGTGAGCGCGCGGCCGGCATTGATTTGCCACGCATTTCGCAGGCGTCGCGACTGGCACGACGACTGCTCGCGTCAAGTATTCGACGAGCTTCCACACTTCCATGGACAAGATCCAGATGCGCGCCGCCGCGCGCGCTTTCATCCGCGCCGCACAGGGTACAGTTCCGCCTCTCGACGAGCCCCCGGCGCGCACGACGCGCGAGCAGGCGAAGGTCCGTATCGACGAGACGCCGATCACGCGCCGCCGTCGCACGCCGCCGCCGCTCGACAAGGCGCGCGCCCGCCAGGCATGTGCGCCGATGGGCGCTCTGCATTCGATCGTGATCACCGTTGACAGGCGCAAGCGCCGGCGCACCTGGTACATCGTCGATCCCGATCCGGCCGTGGCGCCGCAATATTCGGCGGCGGGACTCGATTTGACGCCCGGCTGCAAGGTGCTCGTCGACGCAGAGGTGATGCGGCCAGTCGCTCTCGTGGATTTCGATCCTGCGGTGAGCGCGCAGGACGCCTCGCCGATGCCGCACGGCTTCAATCCGTATTTCGATTTGCCCGCCGGCTGAGCGCGGGCGGCCGCCACCGCCGATGCGACACGACTCGGCTGAAATCGCCGGCAGCCGCGCTCGGCTCGACTACACGGTCGATCTCCACTACGACGTCTTCGGCGACGTCGACTTCATTTTCAGCATCCATGCGGCGCAGACGGATCAGCAGCGCGTGCTGCGCGAGGCGGTCGTCGTCCAGCCCCACGTCCCCTGGCGCGTCGAAACGGAGCCGACGTCCGGCAACCGTTTGTTGCGTCTGCGGTCGGGCGCGGGAGCACTCGACGTGCATTACGCGGCCGGCGTGGAGGTCGTTCACCACATCGCCGAGCCCGACCGTGTCCTCGCCGGCGACATCGCCGATTTGCCTGCAAGCGCGCTGCCCTTCCTGCGCCCGAGCCGCTATTGCCAGTCCGATCGCGTTCAGGCGCTCGCATGGCGCGAGTTCAGCGACGTCACGCCCGGCTACGCACAGGTCGATGCCGTGTGCCGCCACGTGCGCTCGCGCGTCGAGTTCCGCGTCGGCACGTCGACGCCGGCGACCTCGGCGATCGATACGCTCGAGCGCGGCTGTGGCGTTTGTCGCGACTTCGTCCACGCGACGATCGCGCTGCTGCGCGCGCTCAACTATCCCGCGCGCTTCGTGACCGGCGTCGACTACGGCGCGCCGCGCGAGCTCGGCCCGCCGGATTTCCATTCCTACGTCGAGGCCTGGATCGGCGATCGCTGGTGGCTCTTCGACCCGACCGGCATCACGCCGCTCACCGGCCTGATCCGCATCGGCACCGGCCGCGATGCGGCCGACGTCGCGTTCGCGACGATGTTCGGCAACGTGCGCGGCGGCATGCCGGAGGTCGCGTTCAGCGCGGTCGAGGATGCGGCCACGGGACTCGCCGCTCCGCAGCCGACGACGCTCGCGATTTCGACTGCCGCGCGCTAAGGCGTGCGACCGGGCCGGCGCAGGGCTGAAGTAGGACTGAAGGAGACAGCGGCCTGCCGCGACGGCGGCCCCGCGAATCGGCGCTCCTCCGACTGCGTCGTCCCGAAACCCCGCCGCACAATGCCTCCACGTCGCCGCCGGGTGCAGTCGGCCCCGATGCGGTGCAATAACGAGGAGGCTTCATGGGCACACGGAACAGCCGTCCGGGTCAACGACGCCAAGGCAGCCGGCAACAGGGCGCGCAGGGCCAGCGCAACGATCGCCAGCAGAACCAGCTCGGCGGCGCCGAACGGCAGCAGAGCCAGCTTGGCGGCCGCAAGGACTTCGCGCACCGGATGGAGAACGAAGGGCGCGAGCAGAACCGGGAGCAGCGCGACATGCTTCGCCAGCAGACCGGTCAGAACCTGCACGGCGAAGGCAACTACGCAGCGACTCGCCAGTACGACGACGCGACGAAGAAGTACGTCGAGTCGGGGCGCGTCGAAGACGCCGCGCGCGCCGCTGCGCCGAAGTCGAAGAGCGAGGCGCGCGAGCTCGACGCCGCGGAAGCCGAGGGCAAGCGGCGCGCGAAAGGCGAGGATCCGGCCCTCGACCGTCCACCGTCTGCGGACGTCCCGCGGCCGGGCCACGAGGAGGAATGAGCGATGCGTCCTTATCTTCACGACCCCGTCGCGTCGCAACTCAATCCGATCCCGCTGCTCGACGCGAGCTCGCTTCCGGCGGATGACGATTGGGCGCTGCTCGAGTCGATCAACGCGGGTGCGGATGCATCGGGCGAATTCGATTCGGATGCGGACCGGTTCGCGCGGTTTCGGGTAAGCGCTTTCTACGACGAGTAGGACTGCGAGGCTTCGTCACCCAACGGGTCTTCGCGGAATTGTTCGGGTCAACTTCGGGAGGTCAAGTCATGTTGCAATACGCTGCGGTTTTCTTCGTCATCGCGTTGATCGCGGCCGTGTTCGGCTTCACCGGCATCGCCGTCGGCGCCGCCGAGATCGCCAAGGTCCTCTTCTTCATCTTCCTCGCACTGTTCGTGATCTCGCTGCTCGTGGGCATGTTCCGGCGCTCGCCGTAACGATTCCCCGGCGAAGGCTTCACAGCACATTCGAAGACAGGCGGCATCAGGACCGATTACCTCGAAAGCCCCTCGAACGGCGAGTTCGGGGGGTCTTTTTTTTGCGCGCTAGAATGATGCGCGCAGGCTCGCTCGAGAGGTTGCGAAGCCGGCGAAAGGCGCGATTCCATGGTCCTGATGCTCGACAATTACGACAGCTTCACCTGGAACCTCGTCCAGTACCTGGGTGAGCTCGGCGCCGCCGTCAAAGTCGTGCGCAACGATGCGATGTCGCTCGACGACATCGAGGCGCTGCATCCCGAGCGCATCGTGATCTCGCCCGGGCCGTGCACGCCGAACGAGGCGGGCGTGTCGGTGCCGCTCGTCAGGCGCTTCGCCGGGCGCGTGCCGATTCTCGGCGTCTGCCTCGGGCACCAGGCGATCGGGCAGGCATTCGGCGCGCGGATCGTGCGTGCGCAGCGCGTGATGCACGGAAAGCTCTCATCGGTCGTTCACGACGAGCGCGGCGTCTTCGCCGACGTGCCGTCGCCGTTCAACGCGACGCGCTACCACTCGCTCGCGGTCGAACGGGCCAGCCTGCCGGAGGTTCTCGACGTCACGGCGACTGCCGACGACGGCGAGATCATGGCGATCCGGCATCGCGAGCTACCGATCGAAGGCGTTCAATTCCATCCCGAGGCGATTCTGACCGAGCACGGGCGGAAGCTCCTCGAGAACTTCCTCGCGGCGACCGTTTAAACTCCCGGCTTTCGACTTCGGGCGACACCTTCGCCCGTCGGAACCGACGATGGCCATCACGCCTCAGGACGCGCTGCAGCGCACGATCGAGCATCGCGAGATCTTCCACGACGAGATGCTGTCGCTGATGCGGCGGATCATGAGCGGCGACGTGTCGCCGGTGATGATCGCCGCGCTTACCGTCGGCCTTCGCGTCAAGAAGGAGACGATCGGCGAGATCGCCGCGGCGGCGCAGGTGATGCGGGAGTTCGCGACGCGCGTCGAAGTCCCGAATCCGGATGCGCTGCTCGATATCGTCGGCACCGGCGGCGACGCGTCGCATACGTTCAACATCTCGACCGCTTCGATGTTCGTCGCCGCGGCCGCCGGCGCGCGCGTGGCCAAGCACGGCAACCGGTCGGTGTCGTCGAAATCCGGCAGCGCCGACGTGCTCGAGGCGCTCGGTGCCCACATCATGCTGACGCCTGCGCAGGTGGGCCGCTGCATTCGCGACACGGGCGTCGGCTTCATGTTCGCGCCGAGCCACCACGGCGCGATGAAGCATGCGGCGCCGGTGCGCCGCGAGCTCGGCGTGCGGACGATCTTCAACATCCTCGGGCCGCTCACGAATCCGGCCGGCGCCGGGCACAGCATGATCGGTGTGTTCCATCCCGATCTCGTCGGCATTCACGTGCGCGTGCTGCAGCGCCTCGGCAGCAGGCGCGCGCTCGTCGTCTACGGCAAGGACGGCATGGACGAGGTTTCGCTCGGCGCCGCGACGATGGTCGGCGAGCTCAAGGATGGCGAGATCAGCGAATACGAGATCCATCCCGAGGACTTCGGCCTGCACATGAAGTCGAACCGCGGGCTCAAGGTCACCGACGCGCAGCAGTCGAAGGAGATGGTCCTCGAGGCACTCGGCGACGTCGAGGGCACGCCGCGCGAGATCGTCGTGCTGAACGCCGGCGCTGCTCTTTACGCGGCCGGCATCGCCCATTCGATCGCGGACGGCATCGCGCGCGCCCGCGACGTGATTGCGAGCGGAGCCGCGCGGCGCAAGCTCGACGCATTCGTCGAGGCGACGCAAGCGATCGCAAAGCAGGAGCGATCGACGACATGACCGCTCGAGCGCTGGAGAGCCAGTCCCGGTCGGACATCCTCGAAAAAATACTTGCGACGAAGGCCGAGGAGGTCATCGCCGCGCAGGTCGAGCGCCCGTTCGATGTCGTCGAGCGCGAAGCGCGTGCGGCGCCTGCGCCGCGTGGATTCGCGAACGCGATTCGCGCCCGCATTGCGGGTGGGCGACCGGCCGTCATTGCCGAGATTAAGCGGGCGAGCCCGAGCAAGGGCGTGCTGCGCGAGGACTTCGATCCGTCCGCAATCGCCGCGTCGTACGCGCGCGGCGGCGCGACCTGCCTGTCGGTGCTGACCGACCGGCCGTTCTTCCAGGGCGCTCCCGAGTACCTGGTCGACGCGCGCAACGCATGCGCACTGCCGGCGCTGCGCAAGGAATTCATCGTCGACGAATACCAGGTCGCGCAGTCGCGAGCGCTCGGCGCCGACGCCGTGCTGTTGATCGTGGCCGCGCTCGACGACGCGCGGCTCGCGGCGCTCGAAGCGTGCGCCCGCGGCTACGGGATGGACGTGCTCGTCGAAGTGCACGACGAGCGCGAGCTCGATCGCGCATTGAGGCTCGCGACGCCGCTGATCGGCATCAACAACCGGAACCTGCGCACGTTCCACGTCGCGCTTTCGACGACGATCGAATTGGCGCCGCGCGTCCCGTCCGATCGGGTCGTCGTCACCGAAAGCGGCATCCTCGCGCGCCGCGACGTGGTACAGATGCGCCGCCACGGCGTCCACGCGTTCCTCGTGGGCGAGGCATTCATGCGCGCACCCGATCCGGGCGCCGCGCTCGGCGCGCTCTTCGGGGACTGACGGCGCTTCCCGCGATGTCCGCGATCGCCGCCGAGCGCGTGAGCAAGGTCTGGATGACGGGCGCGTCGCCCGTGCGCGCGGTCGACGACGTCTCGTTCGCGTTCGACGCGGGCACGCTCAACGTTCTGCTCGGTCCGTCGGGATGCGGCAAGTCGACGACGCTGCGCCTGATCGCCGGTCTCGAAACGTGCGATGCCGGGCGCATCCTGATCGGCCGGCGCGACGTGACGCGGCTGCCGCCGGCGGCGCGATCGATCGCAATGGTGTTCCAGAGTTATGCACTGTTTCCACATTTGACGGTCGCGGAGAACATCCTTTTCGGCTTGCGCGTGCGGCGTGTCCCGCCCGCCGAACGCGCGGATCGCCTTTCGCGCGTCGCCGACTTGCTCGGACTGAAGCCGCTCCTCGAACGCAAGCCGTCGCAGCTTTCGGGGGGCCAGCAGCAGCGTGTCGCGCTCGGCCGCGCGATCATCGCGCAGGCCCCGGTTTGCCTGATGGACGAGCCGCTGTCGAACCTCGACGCGCAACTGCGCGCCGAGATGCGCGGCGAGATCCGCGCGCTGCAGCGCAAGCTCGGCATCACGATGGTCTACGTGACGCACGACCAGGTCGAGGCGATGTCGATGGCCGACCGCGTCGTGCTGATGCGCGAAGGGCGGATCGAGCAGAACGGCACGCCGATCGAGCTCTACGAGCAGCCGGCCAATACGTTCGTCGCGCGCTTCATCGGCACGCCGCCGATGAACTTGCTCCGGCTCGAAGCCGGCGCGGGCGGTGCCGTGATCGCGGGCACCGACGGTCCCTGCGTGCTCGATGCGCGTTTCGCGACCGGGATGCTCGGCGTGCGGCCCGAGCACGTCGACCTCACGCTCGAGCGGGGCGTGCGCGCCGTCGTCGACAACGTCGAGTATCTCGGCGGCGACTCGCTCGTGGGCTGTCGCGTCGGCGGACAGCCGCTCGCCGCGCGCGTCGCGGGCGGCGTCGGCGTGTCGCGCGGCGACGCCGTGTGGCTGCGCTGGGCGCCGGGTGCACAGCATTACTTCGATTCGAGCGGCGCGCACGCGGCAGTCGAGCCGCGCGAGGCGCCGATCACGTTGCTGGCTTGAACGTCAACACGAGGGAGGAACGATGAGCTGGTTTGCGAAGGCAGGAGCGTGTTTGGTGGCCGGCATGCTCGCGATGGTCGCGGTCGCGGCATCGGCGCAGGCGCCCGTCGAGGTGCCGTTCTTCTATCCGGTCGCCGTCGGCGGTCCGATCACGAAGATCATCGACGCCTTCGCGGCCGACTTCGAGAAGGAGAATCCCGGCATCAAGCTGCGTCCGATCTATTCGGGAAGCTACCAGGAGTCGATCGCGAAGGCGCTGACCGCGGTGAAGAGCGGCGATCCGCCGGTGACGTCGATCCTGCTTTCGACGGACATGTTCACGCTGATCGACGAGGACGCGATCGTGCCGTTCGACGATCTGATCAAGACCGCCGACGACAAGGCGTGGTTGAAGAGCTTCTATCCGGCGTTCATGGAGAACAGCCAGACCGGCGGCAAGACGTGGGGCATTCCGTTCCAGCGCTCGACCGTGGTGCTGTATTACAACAAGGATGCGTTCAAGGAAGCGGGACTCGATCCGAACCATCCGCCGGCAACGTGGACCGAGATGCGCGAATACGCGCAGAAGCTCACCAAGCGCGACGCGTCAGGCAACGTGACGCAATGGGGCGTGCAGATTCCTTCCTCGGGCTTTCCGTACTGGCTGTTCCAGGGTCTGGCCATCGAGGCCGGCGTCAACCTGATGAACCAGGCGGGCACCGAGGTCTACTACGACAAGCCACAGGTGGTCGAGGCGCTGCAGTACTGGCTCGACCTCGTGAACAAGTACAAGGTGCACCCGCCGGGCATCGTCGAGTGGGGCACGACGCCGAAGGATTTCTTCGAGCGCAAGGTCGCGATGATGTGGACGACGACCGGCAATCTGACGAACGTGAAGAACAACGCCAAGTTCGACTTCGGCGTCGCGATGCTGCCGGCGGACAAGCAGCGCGGGAGCCCGACCGGCGGCGGCAACTTCTACATCTTCAAGAAGTCGACGCCCGCGCAGCGTGAGGCCGCATTCAAGTTCATCAAGTGGGTGACGGCGCCCGAACGCGCCGCGCGATGGGGGATCGACACCGGCTACGTCGCAGTGCGCGCCGACGCATGGAACACCGAGGCGATGAAGAAGTACGTCGCCGGCTTTCCGGCGGCGGCGGTTGCGCGCGATCAGCTGCCGTACGCGAAGGCCGAATTGTCGACGCACGACAACCAGCGCGTGACGAAGGCGCTGAACGACGGGCTGCAGGCGGCGCTGACCGGCACGAAGAGCGCTTCGCAGGCACTGAAGGACGCGCAGCGCGAGGCGGACCGGCTGCTGCGCAGTTACAAGTGATTCGATGACGCGCACGCGCGAGTGGGTCTACGCCTGGCTGCTCCTGCTGCCGGCGGCGACGCTGCTCGCGCTTTTCACGCACTACCCGGCCATTGCCAACTTGTGGCACAGCTTCCTGTCGACGCCGAAAGCGGCGCGGCCGGCCAAGTTCATCGGCCTCGAAAACTACCGCGCGCTTGCCGACGATCCGATCTTCTGGCAAGCGCTCACGAACAACCTGTGGTACGCGCTCGGCACGATTCCGCTGTCGATCGGCATCGCGCTGGCGATGGCGCTGTGGGTCAACCGGCGGCTGCCGGGCCGCGGCTTCCTGCGGCTCGCCTACTTCACGCCGACGGTGCTGCCGATGATCGCGGTCGCGAACATCTGGCTCTTCTTCTACACACCCGGCTACGGACTGCTCGAGCAGATCACGCACGCGTTGGGATTCGGCAGCCATAACTGGCTCGGAAGCCCGAGCACGGCGTTGCCGGCGCTGATGGTGGTCACGATCTGGAAGGAATCCGGCTTTTTCATGATCTTCTACCTCGCGGCGCTGCAGTCGATGTCGCCGCATCTCGCCGAGGCCGCCGCGATCGAAGGCGCCTCGCGCGCCTACTTCTTTCGCCGGGTGACGTTCCCGCTTCTGATGCCGACGACGCTCTTCGTGCTCGTCAACGCGGTGATCAACGCGTTCCGCCTCGTCGACCACATCGTCGTGATGACGCGCGGCGGCCCGGACAACGCGACGTCGCTGCTGCTCTACTACATCTACGAGATCGGTTTCCGGTTCTGGGACTCGTCCTATGCGGCGGCGCTGACGATGGTGTTGCTGGTGCTGCTCGGCGCCGTCGCGCTGTTCCAGTTCTTCTTCCTCGAGCGGCGCACGCATTACCAATGATCCCGTCATGAACGCCTACGCGATCTCGCCGCTTGCGCGCGGACTCGAAACGTTCGGGGCATGGGCGCTCGGCCTGCTCTGGCTGCTGCCACTTGCCTACGCATTCTGGACCGCGTTCCATCCGTCCGCCTATTCGACCAATTTCACGCTGACTGCGCCGCTGACGCTCGCGAACTTCGTCAAGGCGTGGCAGGCCGCGCCGTTCGCGCGCTATTTCGTCAACACGGTGATCCTCGTCACGATGGTGCTCGCCGCGCAGCTCGTGCTCGTCACGCTCGCCGCGTACGCCTTTGCGCGCTTCGACTTCCCGGGTCGCAACGTCGCCTTCGCGCTCGTGCTCGTGCAGCTCATGGTGATGCCCGACGTGCTGATCGTCGAGAACTACCGGACGATGACGCAGCTCGGCATCAAGGACACGATCCTGTCGATCGGGCTTCCCTACATGGCGAGCGCGTTCGGCATCTTCCTGTTGCGCCAGACGTTCAAGACGGTGCCGCGCGAGCTCGACGAGGCGGCACGCGTCGAAGGCTGCTCGCCGCTGCAGACGCTGTGGAAGGTCTACGTGCCGCTCGCGAAGCCGACGTACATCGCCTACGCGCTCGTGTCGATCTCGTACCACTGGAACAACTTCCTGTGGCCGCTGATCATCACGAATTCGGTGGAATCGCGGCCCGTAACCGTCGGCCTGCAGGTATTCTCCGCAACGGACCAGGGGATCGACTGGTCGATCATCAGCGCCGCGACGCTGATGACGACGGGACCTCTGCTCATCGCGTTCCTGCTCTTCCAGCGGCAATTCGTCCAGTCGTTCATCCGCGCAGGCATCCGATGATCCTGATCACGTGGAACGTCCAGTGGTGCCGCGGCGTCGACGGCCGCGTCGATCCGGCCCGCATCGTCGCCGAGGCGAAGCGACTCGCCGACTTCGACGTGCTGTGCCTGCAGGAGATCGCCGACAACTACCCCGATCCACGACTTGCGGGCAGCGACGGCGACGACCAGTTCGCGACGATGGCCAGGCTTCTTTCCGATTACACGGCGGTGCCCGGCGTCGCCGTCGACCAGCCGGGCGGCGGGCGTCGACGCCGCTTCGGCAACGTGATCCTGTCGCGTCTTCCCGTCCAGCAGGTCTATCGCTACCCGTTGCCTTATCCGTGCGATCCCGGCGTACCGGGCATGCCGCGCATCGCGCTCGAGGCGGTCGTCGCAGACATCCGCGTGATCACCACGCACCTCGAATACTATTCGGCCAAGCAACGTATGGCACAGGTCGACGCGGTGCGTGCAATCTACGCCGAGGGTCACGCCTATGCACGTGTGGCGCAGGTGACGGGCGACGACGGCGGGCCGTTTCAGACGTTCGTTCGCCCGCGCGCGACGGTCATCACCGGCGATTGCAACTTCGAGCCCGATTCGTCCGAGCATCGGCGAATGCTCGCGCCGTTCGCCGATGGAACGCCGCCGCTTCGCGACGCATGGGACGTCGCGCATACCGGCGTGCCGCATCCGCCGACGTTCAAGATCTACGAAAAGAAGATACCGGACGAGCCGGAGCTGCATTGCGACTTCATCTTCGTCGGCGACGAGGTGCGCGAGCGCGTGCGCGACATCCGCGTGGATGGGCTAACGCAGGCGTCCGACCATCAGCCGGTGATCCTGAC
>Ga0157372_10002328_pt1 | contig 20586 bp, 20 predicted proteins | sample C55metaG_FD_115307 | JGI IMG/M metagenome (GOLD analysis project Ga0157372, IMG submission 115307) | Corn rhizosphere microbial communities from Kellogg Biological Station, Michigan, USA - C5-5 metaG | ecosystem: Host-associated > Plants > Roots > Rhizosphere > Soil | place: USA: Michigan... | reverse complement strand
TTCGGGAGTCCGTCATGGATCTCTCCTGTTCTTGAAATAGACGGCCGTCATCACCTTCGAGATCTTCGGGGCCTTGGTGCCAGTGGGAGTAGTCGGACTGAGTGCGTTGAGCCGCAGGTCGAGCCCGCGAATGGTGTTAAGGTTCGAGGGCGGATTTATCTGCGATGCGTCCTGGTTCAGGACGTAGAACCGGAAGTGCGCCGAGGTGTCGAACGGCGCGATGATTTCATCCGTCGGCCCGTTCGTCACGATGCGATAGAGCCCGCGCTTCGACGGTCCGTACGCGGTGGACGGCCCGAACGCATACGTGATCTCCTGCCAGAGGAACATCGGATTGCCGGGCAGCGCCGCGCTGATCGGGGTCAGCGTGCTGAGGGGCTGGGTAATTGCCATTACGCTGTCCGTCCGACCACGATAGGTCACCTGGGTGATGCCAGGTCCGGACACGCTGTCGGCGCACGCCTGTCGCTGGCTGCTCGTGCCGTAGTTCAGTGTGCCCGTCAGGCCCTTGGGACTGAACTGGAAGATGCCCGTCGCCGAGTCGCGGTATGCCACACCGCCATAGGTGGCGAGTGCGCGCTGTGCCGAGTCACCCGGTACGAGGCTCACCGTGGTGACGCCGAGCGTGGTGCCGCAGACGATGCCGTACGCATACGGCACGCGAACGGTGATCGTATCGGGTGTCGCCTTCTGGATGGCCAGGGTGTCCTGCACCATGCGCAGGTCGGTCATCATGATGTTGAACGCGTCGCGCGACACGCTGCGCGAGCTCCGCATGGCGTCCTGGCTGTCGGCAAAGCGGTTCTGGGCGGTGAGGAGCCTGAGCAGCCCGGTCGCCACGATCGCGATGACGACGAGCCCGATCATCAGCTCGACCAGCGTCGTACCGGCGCGAGCGCGGTGGACGCGAGGATAGGGGCGCATGTCAGTAGTTGAGTGGGCTGGTGAGTCGCGGATTGCGGCGGCGAAGGATGATGGCGTCCTTCAGCATGGTGTCGCTCTTGACCGCCGTAAGCGGGACGATGACGACCTTGACCTCGATGCGGTTGGTGTCGGCCGGAGCACTCGTTACGCGATACACGGTGTCACGCCGCACGAAGCGGATAGTGGGCAGCGCCGACGGGATCGTGTCGGCTGTCGACGCCATCGCGTACAGCTTGAGCGAGTCGTAGGGCAGGGCGTTATACCGGTTGAGCTGCTGCACCACGATGTAGTTGCGCTGCGCGAGCACGGAGGCGCGGCGAGCGCGCTGGGAGATCTTGGCCGAGAGCACGCCGAGCGAGCCGAGCACGGTCGCCAGCAACGTCATCGCGACCATGATCTCGACGAAGGAAAATCCGCCGCGGTCGCGTGGAGAGTTCACGAGGGAGTTCTTCATTGGTTGATCACCCGGACGAGACCCCCGCGCGTCATCGATACCGTACGCTTGAGGGACCCGTTGACGATGTGGACGTTCAGTGAGTCGGCCGCGAGACCCGGTGGGTAGATCTCCACCATCTGCTTCGAGACCGTGAAATAGCTGGCGCGCAGCTTGAACTCCGTGGCCAGTCCCATGGGCCGCGTACGAAACAGCGTCGTATTGCTGCGGTCCGTGATGGCGAACTGCACCTTGGTGTTGTCCCAGCTGATGCGGACCGGCTGCCGGTTCCGACCGACGATGGCGAATGCCATTTGCAGGTCGTACGACAGGGTCTTCGCGGCACGGTCGATCCGGACCTGGTTGAGGGTCCGCGTGAAACCCGCCAGCGAGATGGTCGCCACGATCGCGATGATCGAGAGCACGATCAGGATCTCGATCATGGTGAAGGCGCGTCGACCGCCCATGCGTGAGTATCTCATGCCTGCTCCAGTGGCACTGCCCGGACCGCTTCTCGGCAATGCTCGCAAGTGGTGTAATGACAACGTGTTGACATACTTGCTCGCCGGTCGCCCGGTCGTCCTGCTATGCAAAGTGTTGCGAGTCCTGCACTCCTTTTGCGCGCGGGCTAGCTTTCGACCACGCGCTGGACCATGGCCCATTCCTGTGTCCCATTCCTGATGCGCATCGCGAAGCTCGGCGTCGTCGGCGCCGGTACCATGGGGAGCGGCATCGCCGCCCTCGCCGCCTCGGCCGGCATCCCGGTCATCCTGCTCGACATCCCCGGCAAGGAGGGCGACCGGAACGGACCGGCCAAAGCCGGCCTGGAGCGCGCGAAGAAGGCGCGGCCGGCCGCGTTCATGGATCCTGCCCGCGCCTCCCTCATCACCATCGGCAACCTCGACGACTCGCTCGAGCTCCTGCGCGACTGCGACCTGGTCATCGAAGCGATCGTCGAGCAGCCGGCTCCGAAGCAGGCGCTCTACGCCCGCCTCGAGCCTCTGCTGAAGACGACGGCCATCGTGGCCAGCAACACCTCCGGCATCCCGATGCAGACGCTGCTCGAGGGGCGCAGCACGCACTTCCGCGAGCGCTTCTTCGGCATGCATTTCTTCAATCCGCCGCGCTATCTCCACCTGCTGGAGATCATCCCCACGCCGGCGACGAACGCGGACGCACTCGAGTCCGCGGAGCGGTTCAGCCAGATCGTACTCGGCAAGGGGATCGTCGTCGCCAAGGACGTCCCCGGGTTCGTCGCCAACCGGCTCGGCGTGTACGGCATGGTCGCCGCGATGCGCGGCCTGGAGGAGTCCGGTCTCACGATCGACGAAGTCGACGCGCTCACCGGCCCACTGCTGGGCCGCGCGAAGAGCGCGACCTTCCGCACGGCCGACATCACCGGACTCGACGTCCTGCTCCACGTGGCGAAGGAGCTCAGCGCGGGAACGGGCGAGAACTTCTCCATGCCGCAGTGGGTGGAGAAGCTGGCCGCGAACGGCCAGCTCGGTGAGAAGACAGGCGCCGGCTTCTACAAGAAGGTGGGGAAGGAGATCACCACCCTGAACTGGCGCACGATGGAGTACGTCGCGCAGCAGAAGGTGGAGGATCCCGCCCTCGGTGCGCTGATGAAGGAGCCGCTGGAGAAGCGGCTCGCGATGGCGGTGAAGCTGCCCGGCAAGTACGGCGAGTTCGTGCGCAACTACCTGCTGCGCATGTCGCACTACGTGCTCGCCACCACACCGAGCATCGCGTACGACATCGTGTCGGTCGACCGCGCCATCGAGTGGGGCTACGCGTGGGATGCCGGGCCATTCCGGCAGATGGACGCGCTCGGTCACGACTCGCTGCGCGAAGGATTTGCGAAGCTGGGCCTCGACGTGCCGCCGCTGCTGCAGAAGGCGAAGGACGGCGCGTTCTACCAGAAGACCGACGGCGGCTGGAAGTACCTGACCTTCGACGGGACGTACGCGCCCGTGCCGCCGGTGCCGGGCCAGATCTCGCTCGATGTGGTGCGCTCGCGTCCCGGCGGCGTGGTGCAGTCGTCGAAGGACGCCAACCTGCTCGACATCGGCGACGGCGTGCTGCTCCTGGAAGCGCGCAGCAAGATGAACACGATGGGTGAAGGCGTGCTCACCATGCTGCAGAAGGCGCTCGATACCGTGGCGAGCGGCAAGTACGCCGGCCTCGTGATCGGCAACGATGATCCGCGTGCCTACAGCGCGGGGGCCGATCTCGGCATGGTCGTGTCGCAGGTACAGGCGGGCGACTGGAAGGGGCTGGAGCAGATGGTGCGCGTCTTCCAGCAGGGTGCGCAGGCGGTGCGCAACGCGCCGTTCCCGGTGGTGGCCGCCCCGTTCGGTCTCACGCTCGGCGGTGGCTGCGAGTACGCGCTGCACTGCGACGTGGTGCAGGCGCACGCCGAGTTGTACACGGGACTCGTCGAAGCTGGTGTGGGGCTCATTCCCGCCGGCGGCGGCACGAAGGAGCTGCTCTTCCGCTTCACGCTCGACCTCACGCCGTACGACGAAGCCGACCTGTTCGAGGGCGTGAAGCGCGCATTCCGCGTCATCGCCATGGCGACGACGAGCACCAGTGCATTGGAAGCACGCAATCTCGGCTTCCTCCGCCCGCAAGACCGGATCACGATGAATCGCGATCGCCTGATCGCCGACGCCAGGGCGCGCGTGCTCGACCTTGCGCCCGGCTACGTGACGCCGGTGCCGCGCACCATCACGGCGATGGGCAAGGAAGCGATGGGCAACCTGCTCTACGCCGGCTGGGCGATGCGCGAGGGCGGTCAGATCACCGATCATGAAGTACGCATCGCGCGCGAGTTGGCCTACGTGCTCTCGGGCGGCGACGGTCCGCCGCGCACCGTCACTGAACAGGACATTCTCGACCTCGAGCGCGAGGCGTTCCTCAAGCTGCTCGGCACGAAGGAGACGCAGGAGCGCATCGTCCACATGCTCAAGACCGGGAAGCCGCTGAGAAATTGATCGCATGTCATCCCGCACTCGCGACGCGAGTGTCGGGACCTACAATACGGAGCGAACATGCCTGACAAGAACGACGTCGTGATCGTATCCGCGGTGCGGTCGGCGGTGGCGCGCGGAAAGCGCGACGGCGCGCTCGCCACCACGCACCCCATCGAGCTGTCGGCTCGCGTGATGAAGGAAGCGATCTCGCGCGCGGGCATCGATGCCGCCGACATCGGCGACGTCACGTGGGGCTGCGCCATGCCGGAGTCCACGATGGGACTCAACGTGTCGCGCCTCGCTGCGCTGCGCGCCGGAATTCCGGTCGAGGTGCCGGCGCAGACGATCAATCGCTTCTGCTCGTCCGGGCTCCAGACGATCGCCACCGGCGCGATGGAGATCATGAGCGGCATGGCGGATGCGGTGCTCGCCGGCGGCGTGGAGATGATGAGTCAGGTGCCGATGTCCGGCTACCACGCGCGCCTCGACATGCAATCGCTCGATCCGTACATCGGCATGGGCTTCACCGCCGAGCGCGTCGCGGAGCGCTGGAAGGTCAGTCGCGCCGATCAGGATGCCTGGTCGCTCGGCAGCCAGCAGAAGGCGGCAAGGGCGCTGGAGACCGGTGCATTCGACGACCAGATCGTGCCCATTCCCGTGGAGCGCGTCACGTGGAAGGGGGCCGAGAAGTGCGCGACGACGTCGGATTTTTCGCGCGACGAGACGCCGCGCCCCGAGACGACGGCGGCAGGGCTCGCGAAGCTGAAGCCTGCGTTCAAGGTGAATGGCACCGTGACGGCGGGCAACGCGAGTCCCTACTCCGACGGTTCGGCGGCGGTGGTGCTCATGCGTCGCTCGCTCGCCGACGAACGCGGGCTCACGCCGCTCGCCCGCTTCGTGACCTTTGCCGTTGCCGGCGTCGAGCCGGACGTGATGGGAATCGGGCCGATCAAGGCGGTGCCCAAGGCGCTCGCGCGCGTCGGCATGACGATGAAGGACATCGACCTCATCGAGTTCAATGAAGCGTTCGCGTCGCAGGTGCTCGCCGTGGTGCGCGAGCTCGGCATGCCGGAAGACCGCGTGAACGTGAACGGCGGCGCAATCGCGCTCGGACATCCGCTCGGTGCCACCGGCGCCAAGCTCACCACACAGCTCGTCCACGAGCTCGGCCGCCGTGGCGGCGGGATGGGCCTCGTCACGATGTGCATCGGCGGCGGCATGGGCGCAGCAGGGGTGTTCGAGGTGTACTGAAAGCGGTTCGTGGGCTCGACGGTTCGTCGATTTACGGCGTGCCCCGGTCAGCTCCTGCGTCCCGAGGCCCGCCGTGAACTGAAGAACGGACGCAGCCGCAAACCGCCTTCAAGGCGCCTGCCGGTACCGATCCACCATCTCCCGATTCCGCTTCGCCGGCCCGGTGGATCCCGCTTTCATCAGCGCCTCCAGCTCGGCGATCTCGCGTGGCGCGCCGGCCGAGAGTCGTTCCACGCCGCGGTCGGTGATGGCGTAGTCATCCTCGATCCGCACGCCGATGTTCTTGTAGAAGTTCACGAACTGACGCAGCCGGTCGGCGATCTCGCGGTTGCGCGGCGTGTCCGGCATCTCCTCGAGCACGTGCTCGCGCACGTAGATGCCCGGCTCGATCGTGAATGCGCTGCCCGGGGCCAGACGCGCCGTGTAGTAGAACTGCTCGGGATCGTGCACCTCGAGGCCGATGCCGTGTCCCAGCCCGTGCATGTAGTACAGCCGGTACTGCGGGCACTGCCGCGGGTTCGGTCCCGTGCTGCAGTCGTACGTCGCAGTCGGCGAGTCGATCAGCTTCAGTCGCGCCAGTCCGGCGGCCATCACCGCATTGGCCGAGTCGTTCATCAGGCGCGACGGCGCTCCTGGAACTGCCTGCCGTTCGGCGGCTGCCTGTACGTCGCGCACGAGCTGGTAGATGTCGCGCTGCGACGTGGAGAAGTGTCCACTGGCCGGCACCGTACGCGTGACGTCGGCGGCGTAGCCCTTGTACGATGCGCCGATGTCCATCACCACCATGTCGTTGATGTCGATGAACCGGTCGTCGCGGTTGTAGTGCAGCGTGGTGGAGTTGGGCCCCGACCCCACGATCGTCGCGAAGGCCGGCCGGTCGGCGCCATTGCGGCGGAAAGTGTACTCGATCAGGGCCTGGAGCTCGAACTCGTTGATGCCATCCGTGAGCGCCGAGATGGCTTCCTTCTGCGCGAGGACGGTGATCTCGACCGCCTGCTTGATCAGCGCCAGCTCGGCGGGACTCTTCGTGCCGCGCAGCTGCTCCACGACGTCATTCACCGGCGTGATGCGAAGCGTGCTGACCTTCTGCTTCAGCTTGTCGAGCAGCTGGTCGTCGGCGGACCGCACCGCAGTCTGCCCTTGCGCCTCTGCGTCGTGCGCCGGCACGTCACCGATGACGAGGAACTGCTGGCCGGTGCCCGCCAGCGAGTCGAGCACCGCCGGGAGCTGGTCGGAGGATCGCCCCCGGATTCCGGTGAGCGTCTCGACACCGGCGGTGCCGATGCGTGATCCCGTCCAGACTTCGCGCGCCGGCAGTCGTGGCTGCACGAACATCGTCGCGTTCACCTGACCGTTCTTCTTCACCATCACCAGCGCTGCATCCGGCTCGCGGAACCCGGTGAGGTAGTAGAACGACGGCGCCTGGAAGAACGACAGATAGTCCTGCGACGGCTCGTGCGCGCCAAAAGCGACGATCACTCCATCTCCGACCTTCCTCAGCAGCGCCTCGCGGCGCGACGCGAATTCCTTCTGCGACTGGGCGACGAGCACGCCTGGGACCAACGAAAGTGCGAGAGCGAACCTGCGAAACACTGGGCCTCCTTTATTGAAATACTGCAACGGCGAGTACCTCGTACTCACGTACTTCGTACCGAGACCGACATCCAAACCCCGAGAAGGCAGGGCCTTGTCAGCATACGAAGTATCTCAGTACGCCGTACTCGCAGTTGGCGTCCCGCTTTCAAACCTCACCCCACCACCGCCGTGATCACGTACAGCACCAACCCCACCAACCCTCCCACCAGCGTCCCGTTGATCCTGATGAACTGCAGGTCCCGTCCGATCTGCACTTCGATCTTCTGCGACGCCGCCGTCGCGTCCCACCCTTCCACCGTCCGCGCGATCAGCGCCGACACCTCTGGCCGGTACTGCTCTACCACGCCGGTCACGAGCCGCTCCACCGCCTGATCCACATCCCGCAGCAGCGCCTCGTTCCCCAGCGCGCGCTCGGCGATTGCGCCAAGAGCCCGCTCCAGCGGCTCGGGCGTCGGCGCGTCGGGGCCCGCATACTTCGCGATCGCGGTCCGTGCCGCGCCAAGCAACGAGTCCGACAGTTCCCCGACGGCGGGATGCTCGAGCAGGCGTTCCTTCATCGCCTCGGCGCGCGCGATCGTCTCCGGTGAGGAATGCAGCTTGTCCACCCACTCGCGCAGCGCCTTGTCGAACTGCGCGCGCAGTGGATGCGCGTCGTCGGTCGCGACTTCGGCGAGCGTGCGCTCTATTCCGGAGACGATCTTCTGGTAGAGTTTGTCATCCACTGCGCCGGGGATCCACCACGGACTCTCCTCGGCGATGCGCAGCCGGATGATCTCCTTGTTCTCCTCGACGATCCGGTTCACGAGTGTCACGAGCCGGTCGAGCATGTCCTGATGCCGGTCGTCGGTCGTCGCCATGGCCAGCAGGTCGCCGAGCAGCGGAGCCACGTGCGCCTTTCGCAGCTGGGCCACGAGCGCGCCGTGCACGCTGTCCTGCAATTCCTCGGTCGGAATGGCGTCTGCAGCGCGTGCCACGCCGGTGGCGATCGCCCGCGCCACGCGCGCCTGGTGCTCGGGCTCCGCCAGCCATCGCGCCGCGCGCTCGCCGAGCTTCATGCCGGCGAGCTGCCGGGCAATCACTTCGCGCGAGAGGAAGTTGTTGCCGACGAAGTTCCCCAGGCTGCGCCCGATGCGGTCCTTCCGCCTGGCGACGATCGCCGTGTGCGGAATGGGCAGGCCCAGCGGATGACGAAAGAGCGCCGTCACCGCGAACCAGTCGGCGATGCCGCCGACCATCGCTGCCTCCGCGGTGGCGCGCGCGAGCCGTACCCAGAACGGCGCGATGTCCGGGCGCAGGTGCGCCACGGCGGCACTGACGATGAACAGCACCGTGAATGCGCCGAGCAGCGCCGTCGCGCGCCGGCGCATGATCGCGTACTGTCGTGCCTTCTCGGTATCGTCAGAGACGACGAGCATGCGACGAAATTACCGTCCGTCGATGCCGCGCGCTGCGCAGCGGCGCACCCAGGTCAATAGGGCACGATGTCCATCACCGGCGTCGCGTGCAGGTACGAGCCGATGATCTTGGACACGAGCGTCGCGGTAGTGGCGCCCTGGAACGGCACGTACTCCAGCATCATCGCCACGACGATCTTCGGGTCGTCCGCCGGCGCGAAGCCGACGAACCAGGAGAAGTTCAGCTCCTTGCCGTTCTTGTCGTACTTGCGGCTCTGCGCGGTACCCGTCTTTCCCGCCAGCACCACGCCCTGGAGCTTCGATCGCACCGCGGTGCCGGATTCCACGACGTTGGCCAGCGCCGCGCGCAGCAGCGAATCCTGCTTCGTGTCCAGCGTGAACAAGGTGTCGTGCACCGGCGTCAGCTTGGCGACTTCCGGCCGTGCCGCAACGCCGTTAGTGGCGAGTGCGGTGTAGAACCGCGCCATGTTGATCACCGTCTGCGCGTTCTCTCCCTGGCCGATGGCCAGGTTGAGCACGACCGACGAGGTCCAGCCGCCCTTGCCATACTTGCGGTTGAAGTACTCCGCCGTCTCCGGCCAGAGCGGCTTCCGCTCTTCCGGCAGGTCGATGCCCGACCGTTCCTTGAAGCCGAGGTCGATGCCGCCGGCGAGCAGACGCGTGAGGCCGAGCTTGATGCCCAGCTGATAGAAGTAGACGTTGCACGACTTCGCGATCGCGCCGGCGAGCGAGAGGCTCCCGTGCACGGCGTCGCAATGGAAATAGCGCGAGCCGTACTGCAGCCCGCCGGTGCAGGGGATCGGCATGTGGTCGTTCATCGTCACCATGTGAGCCTCGAGCGCGGTGACGGCAGTAGCCAGCTTGAACGTGGACCCGGGCGGATATTCGCCCTGCAGCACCTTGTTGTAGAGTGGAGTGCGGGGATCCGTGTTGAGCGAGTCCCAGTACTGCTGCGGGATGCCGCCGATGAACCGGTTCGCGTCCCAGCTCGGCGCGCTGTAGAGCGCGAGCACGGCACCCGTCTTCGGCTCCAGCGCCACCACGCCGCCCGTGAGCGAATCGCCGAACACGCTCGCCGCCACGCGCTGGAGGTCCATGTCGATGTTCGTGTAGAGCGGCGGGCCCGCCACGGGCGGCAGGTCGGCGCGCGCGCCTTCCTGACGGACGATGCGACCGCGCGCATCCACTTCCACGAACTGGCTCCCTTCCTTGCCGCGCAGCTGATCCTCGTACTCCTTCTCGAGGCCGCGCTTGCCGATCTGCTGCCCCGCCTTGTAGTCCTCGTCGCTCATCTTGGCCAGTTCGGCCTCGCTGATTTCGCCGATGTAGCCGACGAACGGCGATACCAGTGAGCCGTCCGGATAGAAGCGACGCGGCGAGCTCTCGATGATCAGGCCGGGGAACTGCAGCCGGTGCTCCTCGAGCACGCTCACCACGTCGAACGCCGCGTCGGGAATGATCACCGCCGGCCGGCCAGGTGCGCGACGGAACCGACGGATCGTTTGCTCGATCTGGTATGGCGTGAGCTGGATCGTGCCGGTGAGCCGCGTCAGCAGCGCGCGGAGCGAATCCTCGCGCTGCACGAGCACGGAGACCGAATAGCCGATGGCGTTGTCGGCGATGATCTTGTTGTTGCGGTCGTAGATCACGCCGCGTGGCGCGGGAAGCGGCAGCTCACGCAGGCGATTCGTCTCCGCCTGCAGCGTGTACTTGGCGTGCTGGATCACCTGGCTGCGAAAGAAACCGCCGGTGAGGAACAACATCAGGCCAACGATCATGATCGTCGCGACCTGACCGCGCCGACGCATATCGTTCGGATGGAAGCTCATCTCGTGCTACCTCGAGGTCGTACTGCTGAAACACCGCTGCACCATGAAGGTGCGCCGCTCACCGGCTCACCCTTGTCCGTCACCATTCTCCAGCGAGCGCCACAGATACCAGCTCGCTACCGACGCGTACGGCCGCCACGGCTCGCCGATCCGGAGCACGTCCTTCGGCGTGGGGCGCTTCCGCAGCTTGTATGCGCGCTGAATTGCATTCTGTACGCCCAGATCCAGCTCGGGCAGCACATCGGGACGACCCAGCCGGAACATGAGGAACATCTGGACGGTCCATCTACCGATTCCCTTCACCTGCACCAGGTGCTCGATGATGGCGTCGTCCGGCAGCCGCCCCAGGTGCGCCAGCGGCAGCGATCCGTCCGCCACTCGCGCCGAGAGGTCGCGCAGGTAGCCGATTTTCTGTCGCGAGAGCCCGGCGCCGCGAAGCGTGGCGTCGTCCGTCTCCAGTACCAGCTCCGGCCGTGGCCGGTTGCGCGGGTACAGCGCGCGAAACCGGTCGTGGATGGTGCGGGCCGCCTTCCCGGACAGCTGCTGGAAGACGATGGAGCGCACGAGCGCCTCGTAGTGGGTTCCCTCGCGGCGCGGCTCCAGCCGGCACGCTCCCACGCGCTCGATGATGGTACCGAGCACGGGGTCGGCTCCGCGAAGATGCGCAAGCGCGGGTCGGTGAATCCGGGACATGAATCAAGATTGTCCCGCGGCGCACCGGCCCGCTACTCGTCAGGGATTCCGCATCTCCGGCGACTCGGCCATGTCCATGATCTTGCCGAGCAGCCCGCCCAGGTGTGGCGAGTGCTGCTCTGCCTGCTGCCTGGCCTGCTGACCGTCCTGCTGCAGCGACTTCTGGATCTCCTGCGGATCCTGCGTATTGCCGTGGCTCATCGCCCGCTTTGCCAGTGCACCCATCACGATCGGGGCGAGGATCATCAGCAGCTTACGGGTCTGATCCGAGCCGAGCCCGCTCGCCTGCTGCACTCCCTGCTGGACGTCCTGCTGGTTGTGACCGAGAATGCGACCGAGGATGCTGCCACCGTCCGCGGGCGCGCCGGCGCCGAGCAGTGAGCCGAGGCTCCCGAGCACACCGGCATGCGAGCCGATGAGCTGCTGGATCTCGCTCCCTCCCTGCGGCTGCTGCGCCGTGCTCGCCAGTCCTCCCACAAGCGCGGGGAGTGCGCTGTTCACCGCCTGCTGCGTTGTCGACGGGTCGGTGCCGAGCTGTTGTCCGATCTGTGAGATCTCCTGCGGTCCCAGATGCTCCTTCACGAGATCGATGAGCGACGCCATATGCCCTGTCCTGGAAAATGGTGACTCGCGAGACCCTCAGTGGCTGGCGAGATACCGTGCGACCTTCTTGAGATCCGCCACGAACGCCTTCTCCGCCTCGGCACGCAGATCGCCCGGCGCGCGGAGCACGGAACTCGGGTGCACCGTGGCGAACCCCGCTTCAGCAAGAGGAGTGCGCAGCACGCGGCCGCGCTGCACGGTGACCTTGATCGCTGGGCCGAACACGGACTTGGCCGCCGTCGCGCCGAGCGCGACGATGACGCGCGGGGTCACCGCGGCGATCTCCGCATCCAGCCAGGGATGGCAGGCGCGGATCTCGGTCGTGTTCGGGCTTTTGTGAATGCGCCGTTTGCCACGCTCGGCCGGCACCCACTTGAAGTGCTTCACCGCGTTGGTGACGTACGCGTCGGAGCGGTCGAGCCCGGCACGCTCGAGCGCGCTGTCCAGCAGCTTGCCCGACGGCCCGACGAAGGGATGACCGACCAGGTCCTCCTGGTCGCCCGGCTGCTCGCCGACGAACATGATGCTCGGCGTTCGCGAGCCTTCGCCGAACACGGTCTGGGTGCCGACCATCCAAAGATGACACCCGCGGCAGCCCTCGGCGGCCTTGCGCAGGGCGGGGATCGTGCGACGGGCGGGAAGGAAGTCGGCGGCGGACATGCGTGCTCGCTGAGCATCCTTTGTTCCGGCGGTCGACTGCACGGACGAGCAGCAGGTTACCTCGTACGTGGTACCAGGCACGAAGTACCTTATAACCGGCAGGCGCCCGTTTCCCAGTCGTGGTCTCAGCCGCTACCATTCCATCATCCCACCATCCCGGCCCTCTGCCCGGAGCCACCGATGCGCCTCCGTCCCGACCTCGGCGTCGCGGCCGCGCTGCTCGCGCTGATGCTGCTCGCCGGCTGTACCCCCTCCTCGACGTCCACCGTCCTGCCGTCGTCCCCCGCCGGTGCCACGACGCTGCTCGTGCGCCTAGGTGAGGACACGCTCGGCGTGGAGCAGTACACGCGCACGGGCACGCGCATGCAGGGCGTGCTGGTCCAGCGGGTTCCCTTCACCACTGTCGCGCATTACAACGTGGAGCTTGGCGCGGGCGACGTGCCGCAGCGCGTCGAGTACACGCTGCGTCGCGGCAATGGCGCGCCCGTCGTCGGGTCGACGCAATCGCTCTCCGTCGCCTTCGGCACCGACTCGGTGACCTTCACCGCGCACCGCGCCAGTGGCGACACCACGCGGAGTGCCGCCGCCAGCGGCGCCCTGCTGCCGTACCTCAACGGATCGTACGGCATGTTCGAGCTCGCCCTCGCCCGCCTGCGCGCCTCGGGGCGCGACAGCATGTCGTTCGGCATCGTCCCGCTCAACTTCAACGTCCGCGGCGTCACGCCGCTGCCCGTAAAGATCACCAGCAGCGATGCCGCACGGATCAACTGGTTCGGGGATCCTCTCTTCGCCCGGTTCGACTCGCGCGGTCATCTCGTCGGCCTGGATGGCAGCCAGACGACGGTCAAGGTGCGTGTGGACCGCGTCGCGGCGATCGACGTCGACTCACTCGGCCGGGCGTGGGCGGTGCGTGATTCACTCGCCGGGCCCACGGGGCAGGTCTCGACGCGCGATACCGCACGCGCGACGATCGGCGACGCTCATGTGTGGGTGGACTACGGGCGGCCGGCACTGCGCGGCCGCAACGTGTGGACGAACGGCGTCCTCGGCGACACTCTCTGGCGCACCGGCGCCAACGCGGCAACGCAGCTGGGCACCGATGCCGACCTCATCATCGGCGGCGTGACCATCCCGGCCGGCATCTATTCCCTGTGGACGGCGACGACCGGTGGTTATCACCTCGTCGTGAACCGGCAGCACGGACAGTGGGGCACCGAGCACGATCCGAGGCAGGACTTCGTGCGCATTCCGCTTCGCGAGTCGCCCATCTCGCCGCCGGTGGAGCGCTTCACGATTGGCTTCGCGCCGGAAGGGACCGCGACGCTCCTCACTTTCACGTGGGGCGACAAGCGCCTCAGTGTTCCCGTCACGGCGAAGTAAGGCGTGAGTCGACTCTTCAACTATTTCTTCAAGGGGCTGGTCTTTCTCGCCCCGTTCGCGCTCACGATCTACGTGTGCGTGCGCGTGTTCACGGCGATCGACGGGTGGCTCGGCATCCCGATTCCGGGCGTCGGCTTCCTCGTCACGGTCGTGCTCATCACCCTGTTCGGCTACCTCGCGCAGGGTCTGCTCACGGCGAGCCTGTTCGCGGCGCTCGAGCGGGTGATGCAGCGCCTTCCGTTCGTACGCCTGCTCTACACGTCGACGCGTGACCTGCTCAACGCGTTCGTCGGCGAGCACCGACGGTTCGACAAGCCGGTAATGGTGACGCCAATCCCCGGCGCCGACGTGCGCGCACTGGGTTTCGTGACCCAGCAGTCGCTGGCCTCGCTCGGCCTCGCGTCGCACGTCACGGTGTACCTGCCGCACTCGTACAACTTCTCGGGCATGCTGCTCATCTTCCCCGCGAGCGCCGTGACGCCACTCGTCGCCGACAGCGCCGACGTGATGGCGTTCATCGTGTCGGGGGGCGTGACGGTGGTCCCGGGAACGAACGGCTAGCCGGGCGAACTGATGGCTGGTCGGGGCACTGCCATGCGGCCTGCGGCCGCTGGCTTGCTGTCGGGGCGCACGCCCGCGGCTCGCGCTCGGCGCCCCGACAGGCCCGCGTTCCACGCGGGCCGCCCCGACTAGCCGTCAGTGCGTTCCTCTCGTCGCGCCAGCGTCCTAGTGCTTCTGCGGCGCGCCCGCCATCAGCGCATCCGACACCCGCTCGCGCTGCTGGTCGCGCTGACTGTACAGGATCGCGAGCAGGTTGTCGTTCTGGATCGCTGTCGCCTCATGGCGCATCGTCAGCGACGCGTCCGGCGCGATGAACTTCGTCGAGTCGAGGGTGGCAGCGGCATGGCGGCGCGCCAGGGAGTCGGGAAAGAGATAGACCGCGAGCGCGCTCCCGCCGGCGACGTAGACCTTGGGCGCCGGGCCCAGCTTCAGCGTGTCGGAGAGGACGCTGTCGCGCGGCGCGAGGCCGGACATCGCGAGACGCTTCTTCACGGCGCACAGCTCCCAGTGGCCGGTCGGGGGGCAGGCCTCCGGCGGAGCTGCCTTTGCCGACGCCGCGGGCGACGCCGCGGCCGCGCTGTCACGTGCTGTCTTGTCATTGCTGCTGCACGCGAGCGCGGCCAACGCCAGAGCACCCGCCGCCCCGAGCGACGCGGCCCGGATGGCTCGCGCCGCCCGCCGCGCCGAGCTCACGTCCATCCCATCCGCTCCCGCAGCGCGGTGATGTGGGCCGTGTGATGACGACCGTGCCACGAGTAGACACCGACCATCTGGTCCAGCGTCATCGGACCGTTTTCCGGATGCTGGATCGTACGAGCGAACGCGCTCTCCGGCGTGGCGCGGAGCAGGGCGACGAGGCGCGTGTGCAATCCGTCCAGCAGGTCGAGCGACACGGCGACCGGGAGCGCGGAGTCGGGCAGTGTCACCCATGCATCCTGGTCGTACGGCTTGATGGTCGGGTTCTCTTCCGTGAGTCCCAGCTTGAACCGGATGTACGCGTTCATGTGGCTGTCGGCCAGGTGATGAACGAGCTGGCGCACCGTCCAGCCGCCAGGCCGATACTCGGTATCCAGCTGCTCATCCGTCAGCCCGCGCACCGCAGCGCGCAGCGCCTCGGGCGCCACGGCCAGTGCGTCGATCGCAGCGCGACGGTCGCCCGGCGTGAGGGCTGGCCGACGATCGGCTCGGCCAATGGGATAGCGAAGGTCGGAAGCGGCAGAGGTGTCGGGCATCGCGGTAGCGGCGGCAGCGCCGGAAGAGGTCAGCGGAGAAGGTAGTCCGAAGGGCCGAAGCTCGGAAAGGCGAGACTCCACTCCACTCACCTACCCACCTACAGTTCATCGGCATACGTTACAACCGTGCATACGCGGACGCTCGCGACATGACCGAGAAGAAGCGCCGGCCCGCGAAGAAGCGGCCCGGCAGCAGCCCGAAGTCTCCATACTTCCTCCAGCCGGCTCGGCAGGGGGCGGTGACGGTATTTCGGCGACCGGCCGGAAATCGCATCGACCCCAAGCTGTGCGGCACCATGGCCAGCCGCGCCATGGCGCTCGCGCTCGTCAAGCAGCTGGAGAAGGCGGAGTCGGTGGTGCGCGATCTCTTTCTCGAGGCCACCGATGATGGCATCGAAGCGCTGGAAGCGGTGCTGGAGGCGTGTCGGCAGTCGGTGATCCAGCGCGGCGAAGGCGGCGCACCGAATCAGGGCGGGCAAGGCGGACAGGGCGGTAGTCGCCGACGCGGCCGCGGCCGGCGTCGTGGCAGCCCGCGTCCCGCCGACGGCGAGCAGCCCGCCTCGGCGCCGCCGTCCATGGATGCCGCCGGCGATTCCGGCGACCGCGACACGAGCGCCGCCTGACGTACGTCGCTCTCACGCGCGCGCACGTCGCACGCGCCGGCGCACCCGTCGTGCACGAGGTGGATCCGGCGATCTTTCACCGCCGTTACTTCGGGCACTGCTTCGGCTGCCACTTCTGCAACGACGGTTGCTGCGATCACGGGGTCGATGTCTCGCTCGAGGAGCGCGACCGTATCCTCTCTCGCAGCGAAGAGCTCGAGCCGCGACTCGGTGTGCCGCGCGAGCAGTGGTTCGCCGCCACGGTAACCGGCGACACCGACTTCCCTGGTGGGGCGTCGACGCGCACGCAGGTGCTCAATGGCAGCTGCGTGTTCCGCCTGGCCGGCGCGCGAGGGTGCGCGTTGCACGCCTATGCGCTCGAGCGCGGCGAGGACTATCACGACATCAAGCCGATGGTGAGCTCGCTCTTTCCCGTCACCTTCGGTGGCGGAGCGCTGCTGTGCAGCGACGAGCTGGCGGACGGGTCGCTCGTCTGCGCCGGTGAAGGTCCCACCGCGTACGAGATGGCGCGTACCGAGTTGCGCCACTATTTCGGTGACGACCTGGTGGCGGAGCTCGACGCGCTCGCCGAGCGCCCCGCGGAGCGCTAGCCGAGCATCCGTCGGTCGGTGCCGTGCGCCGGAGTGCGCGGCACCAGTTGCTCCTCGCGTAGCGCAGCGAGGAAGGCAGCCGGCCCGGCGTCGTCAGGAAGCGACCGCAGAACCCGCATCGCGGCGTCGGGGTGTACGTCGATCCCCGCAGGGAAGCTGTTCGGATCGACTCCCACGCGTTCGAACTCGGCTAGCAGCTGGTCGAACCGTCTCTCGTCGGTCATGCAGCGTCCAATCGCTCTCAACTGGTCACTCGCGCGTGAACGGCGTTCGGCTGTCGCCGGAGTGGCGCGCTGAATCTACCGCCGCGCCGTTCCATCTCCTTCGTTGCGCAAGAGTACTGCCAAGCAGGCTGTTGCGACAAGGGCGACCGGAGACCGGTCGCCCTTTTGCCACAAGCACTTAGATCAGCCGAGCTCGCTCACGGACGACTCGACGCACTCCCGGCGGGCCAGACATTGTTCGTGCGATCGGTGTCGAGCAGCCGGTGATCCGGATCGAGCTCGATTCGCGTCAGCGTCTTTCCGGGGAACGAATATGTCCGCGCATAATGCGTGGTGTTCGTGCTCCACACCTCGGCCGGATAGTCGTAGTTCGCCGTTGAGCCGTCGCTGAAAGTGAAGCGCGCGTGAACCGGCAGCACGCCGCGGGCACGGTTGCCGTACACGACCGTGACGTTCTCAGTGCCGCCGGCGTTCGACGTCCCCACGCTGTCGATCGCCTGGTCGAAGTGCGGATTCTCGATGAACCACTCGCGCCAGAACCAGTCGAGCCGCTTGCCGCCCACGTCCTCCATCGTGTGATAGAAGTCCGCCGGCGACGGATGCTTGTACGCCCAGCGCCGGATGTAGGTGCGGAAGGCGTCGTCGAACGCCGCGGGCCCCATGATCTCCTGCCGCAGCAGCTGCAGCCCCACACTCGGCTTCACGTATGCCGCGAGGCCGAGCAGCCGCGGGTCGATGCGGTCCGGGTTGATGTCGATCGGCACGTCGACGTTCGCCTTCATCGCCTGCTCCACGTAGGAGCGCTCGCCGGCCGCGCGCTGCATCTGGTCGCCCTTTTCCGGGTAGCGCCGCCCCTCGCTGAACGTATTGATGAAGGTGTTGAACCCCTCGTCCATCCACATGTGCATGCGCTCGTTGGAGCCGACGAGCATCGGGAACCAGTTGTGCCCGATCTCATGCGTGATGACGTTGTAGAGGTCGTACTTGTCGTCGCTCTTCGCCTCCATCACGAGCATCGGGTACTCCATGCCGCTGATCGGCCCTTCCACCGCGCTCATCTGCGGCCACGGATAGGGATACCAGCGGTTGGAATATTCGTCGATCGACATCCGCGTCTGGTCGGCGGCGTCCGTCCACGGATCGATCGCCGAAGGGCGATAGTACGCCTGGGTGATGATTCCCTTGTACGAGCTCGCATCCCAGAGGTATTCGGGCGATGCCGCCCAGGCGACGTCACGCACGTTCTTCGCCGCGAACTTCCACGTCATGTTGCCGCTGGTGCGCGGCCGCGCGGCGCCGGAGCGCATCTCGTCGAGCGTGATGATCTTGACGGGCGTGGCCGACTTCGCCGCCTGCGCGAGCCGGCTGATCTCGGTGGAGGTGAGCACGTCGCGCGGATTCTGCAGCGTGCCCGTGCTCGCCACGGTGTAGCCGGCAGGCACGGTGATGGCCACCGTGAAGTCGCCGTACTCGAGGTAGAACTCGCCCTGGCCGAGGTAGGGCTCGGTGTTCCAGCCGCGCAGGTCGTCGTAGACATTGACGCGCGGATACCACTGCGCCAGCTCGTACAGCGGGCCGTCGCGCCCCATGCGGTCGGCGCCATGCTCAGGGATCAGGAAGTGCCAGGCGACGTCGAACGTGGCGGATCGTCCGGGCGCCAGCGGTTCGGCGAGATCCACCTTGGTCACCGTGCCGTTGTCGCGGAGCTTGAGCGCCACGTGCCTGCCATTGCGCCCGCCCGTCACCTGGTCGAACCGCGTGATCACGTCACCGCCCTCGAAGCCACGCGCACCGAAGCGCGAGTTCTCCGGGAAGATGTACGAGTTGAGCGATCCGCTCTTGAACGCGTTCTGCTCCGTCTGGATCCAGATGAAGTGCAGCGTGTCCGGCGAGTTGTTGGTGTAGCGAAGCTGGAGCGTGCCGTTCAGCGTCTTCGTCGCCGTGTCGAGCGACGCCTGGATGTCGTAGTCGGCGTGGTTCTGCCAGTACTTGGGGCCGGGCTTGCCGGCGCCGGAGCGGAACTCGTTGCCTGGCGGCAGGTCGAGCGGGGCGAAGAGCGACGTGTCACCGACCCCGGTGCGGTCGTACCGGATGTTCTGGTCGAGCGCGAGGGGGGCAGGGGTCGGCGCGCCACGTTGCGCCTGGAGCGGCGCAAAGGCGAGCACGATCGGGAAGAGGAGCCAGGAGCTTCTGGTCATGGTGGCGGTCTCGCCAGTAGTATGGATGGGCAATATAAAAGACGGGGCTGCCGTGACAGCAGCCCCGTCATTCTTCACGCGCCGTGCCGCCGGGTCGGCGGCGCGAGGTATGGCGTCTACCGTCGGCTGATGTTCACCGAGCCGTTCGTCGTCATGGCGCGAATGGTCCTGCCGCCGCCGTTGAGGGGCACGCTGAGCTGGCGCGAGATGCGGCCCTGCACCGTGATCGGGATGTCGGTGTTGATGCGGCCATTCACCGTTCCGGTCTCCAGCGTTGCGGCATACGACTCCGGCACCGCCAGTCGCACCGAGCCGTTCTGCGTCACGGCGTCGAGGCCCGTGCCGTCCCATGACCGGCCGGCGAGCTGCACGTTGAGCGACCCGTTCTGCGTCCTTGCACGCACGTCGCCGCCGACGCCGTTCAGCGTCACCGATCCGTTGTGGGTGCTCAGCTCTAGCCGCCCCGTCACGCCGTCCACGCCGAGCGAACCGTTGTACGCGTCGAGCGACACATCGAAGCGGCGCGGCACCATCACCATGTAGCTCGCCGACCAGCCCGAACGAGAGCCGCGGCTCTCGTTCGGTCCGTCGGCGCTCACTCGGCGCCCGTCGCTCGTGACGCGGATGTCCTTCAGCAGCGCCTGCGCCTCGGCGTCACTCTCCGCGTTGGCCTGGAGACGCGCCGTCACCTTCACCTGATCGCCGTCCCACCCCTGCACGCGAATGCTGCCATTCTGCCGCCCATCGATCTCGATCGCGCGGCTGGAGAGCCGGACGGGCACGTCACGCACCTCGCACGCGTGACCGCGGTCGTCGCCCCAATTGTTGCGGCAGTTGTCCAACCACTCGGCGTCGGAGGTCGCGGCGCGCTGGGCAGTGAGAGGGAACGGCAGCGCCGCGCCAAGTGCGGCGGCGACGAGCAAGCGACGGGCAGAGGCATGCATGGAAATCTCCGGTCGGTGAGTAGGGCAGCGACCGTGAGACACCGTACCCGCCCGGGTGGTTGGAACCGTCCTTTGCAGGGCGGCCACGTACCTACGGAAAAACCAGTTGACAGCGGCCGGCAAGTCTCGTAGAATACTGAAAAGGCAGTAGAAGCCGTCCCCTCCGGATGAGGTGCCCCACGTGAAGGACGTCTACTTTCCCCCGCGCGAGCTCGAAGTCATGAGCGTGCTCTGGCGCCTTGGCTCGGCCACCGTGAGCGAAGTGCGCGAAGGGCTCGACGAGGAGCTCGCGTACACGTCGGTCCTCTCGGCGCTCCAGACACTCGAGGAAAAGGGATACGTGCGCCACGAACCCGAGGGGCGCGCCTACCGCTATTTCCCCACCGTGGCCGCCGAACGCGCCGGCGGCAGCGCCATCGCGCGGATCCGCGACGCGATCTTCGCCGGTTCGGCCG
>Ga0157372_10002325_pt1 | contig 20600 bp, 12 predicted proteins | sample C55metaG_FD_115307 | JGI IMG/M metagenome (GOLD analysis project Ga0157372, IMG submission 115307) | Corn rhizosphere microbial communities from Kellogg Biological Station, Michigan, USA - C5-5 metaG | ecosystem: Host-associated > Plants > Roots > Rhizosphere > Soil | place: USA: Michigan... | reverse complement strand
GCGGATATTGTGCGCCCTCCTGCACGGAGGGCGGCTTTTCGGATTGGGGGTACGAGTCGCGAAGCTGTTGCAATGCTAGCGATGCGGATAATCTGGACGGGAAGTTCGCGCGTTGCGAAGGAGGGGCCTGTGGGAGCAGCCCTATCGCGACCCAAGCGGCGCCCCGACGACGGGTGTACGTAAATAGCGTATTTTGCCTTGACAAGAAGGAACAAATGGAGAACAATAAGGGTGTAGGAATGGAGTCGCCCATGCTTGTCTATCTTGCGCCGATTTTGCTGGCTCTCGCTTCGCTAATCACCAGCCTCTCGGCATTGGTGTGGTCAATTCGGCGACGGGTGTGAGCCGCGCCTTTCTCATCTCTGACATGGCGCCCCGCCCGGTAGCGTATCGGCGGTCCGTTAACGACCCTGGGCCTCAGGTTGGGCGCCGGCTAATGTGCGCTCTTCTTTGGGAAGCCGATTGCGGCTAGCTGCTCAATTGGGTTCTCTCCCGTGATTATCTGTTCCCGCAATTTCCTCGCATATGACGCAAGGTTGGCTCCGCCCCGCTGCACGCACCCTTCAAGGTCTTCGCCGCGGGAAGTTGCAATCAATGCCGCGGCGGCAAAAAGGCAGGCTTCGGCCGAGAGGCTTACATCGATGGAGCGCGAGAAGTCGCCTGCCGGAGTTTGGTAATCCAAGAGCGCCTGGATAATCACACCCGCGTTCGCCTGCAGCAAATCGCGACCACACTGCGCCTCGTGACGAACAGGTTTCCTCCGCGGTTTCCGCTGCGTCATTCTTAGCCCCTTGGAGGATGCATCGCCGCGTGCCCATCCAAATCAGACGAGCCGCGCGGGAAACCTGACAGCTGCGCGCGATCGCCCGATTCCGAAGAGCGAGGGGGACTGCACGCTGGCGATAGTCGATCGCGCAGAGAGGAAGGGCGGCCGCGAATGGCAGCGCCGAACGTGGTCCACTTTGGATCGCGATTACAGAGTCTTGTTGACTCAACAGACTGCGTCGCAGAGACCACATTGGCCGGCGGGGGCCGGTCAAATACAGGGGGAGGCTCATGAATATTCGTGTTTTGACCGGCGCCGCCATGGCGCTGGCAGCGGTTCCTGCGTGCGCTCAACAGGCCGCACCAATGGTCGTGGCGCCCGTTGTGGCTCAGACGTCAATGGTTGTCACGCAAGAGAACAGCAATTCCCTCCATGCGGGGCTGCCAATCCAGCTGGAAACGCGCGACGAACTGACGACCGAGCATAAGGCTCTCAAGGTCGGCCAGCAGGTCGAAATGCAGGTCATCCAGCCGGTTATGTTGAACGATCATGTCGTTATCACCGCAGGCTCACGGGCGGTTGGTGAAATAACCTCGGTCCGCAATAAGGGCATGTGGGGCAAGTCAGGTGGTATCGACGTCAAGGTCCTTTACGCGGAAGCGAACGGTCGGCAGATCCGGCTTAACGGCACCTTCAACGAGCATGGCCAGACCGGTACCGCCGGCGTTGTTGGTGCCATCGCCGTCCTTCCCATCGCTGGCTTCTTCGTGACCGGCACCAGCGCTAAGATACCTCCGCATACGCACGTCACGGCCTTCCTGGCAGAGGACATTGCCGTGCAGTTCGCCGGCGGTGCTGCGGGGTCCGCAAATACCTTAGCGAAGTAGATCGTGAAACCGGAAGGTGTCGGTTGATTGCTACCCGCGCCTTCCGGACTACCTGGCAATGCCCCAGAGCCCTTCAGCCGCTTCGCGGCAGCGGAATTTAATCTCGCGCGTGCGGAGCCGAGCAAGGCTGTACGGGTAGCAGATCTTCATTACCGTCAGGGTGGGGGGGGTAGTCGCACCCCCTACTCGCTTTCCTGGGGCGGCGACGATGCGGCTGTTTGGCCCTTCAGGCTGCCGTTTGGAGCGAAGGGCGCGCGACAAGTCTCGAACCTGTGGGTGGCGCCATCATGCCACTCCATCGGGTGTCGGATCCACGGCGTGAAGGCATCCCGGCGTTGTCAGCTAGCGAGCCGACCGCAGTTCTCGCACTCGGTTTACGGCCCGTTGAGCTCTTTTCCACATTCACCTGTTCGGAGAACTGCTCGGCCGGCTTCGGGCAACGTTCGCCCATGCAGATTGACCGTTTGAGTTGCCCCCAAAGACCTGCTCCAGGTCCGCCTTGTTGGCCGCACCGCCGCCCACACAGACAAGGTGTAGGGTTTCAGCCTATGCGGATGCGACCAAGCTCAATGCCGACACAGCGGCCAAGAGACGCTTCATGATTTCTCCCAAAACTGCCGTGGATCGGCACAACCACAATGGACCTACATTGCGGTCTCCAAGAGACGATCTATCCAATTAGGCCGATGCCTTTGGTCGCTCCGAATGTGCTCACTGAACATTCCTAAGTGACAATAGACAAACACGCCTCCCGCCTTCACAAGGCGCACCATATGGACAACGACCAGCTTCTCAAAATCACCGCAGATATCGTTGCGGAATATGCCGCCACAAACAGGCTCTCAGGCGCAGAACTGCCGCAGCTAATACGATCTACGTATGAGGCACTTTCGTCGCTTGGCGGCCCCTTGGAAACGCCTGAGGCCACTGCTGCTGATCGACCGGTGGTGTCCGCGCGCAAATCACTTGCCGATCCCGAATTCATTATCAGCATGATCGATGGGAAGCCCTATAGGATGCTGAGAAGGCATCTGGCCAACAACGGCTACACTCCGGAAGAGTACCGCCGACGCTTCGGACTTAAGCCGGATTATCCTATGACAGCCCCCGCCTACAGTGAACGCCGGTCAGCATTGGCGAAAGAAATCGGATTGGGCCGGAAGCCAGGGGAGAAACGCTCCACGCGTAAATCGGCGACAAACAGGACGAAGCTGACGCCTTCCTACCGGTGACGATCGCTACGTCGGCAATGGGGTGGAAAGCCGACTGGCAGCTTTTGGCCAATCAGGGCGCAATATCTGCCGTTGCGACGACCCCCCGCACCAATGGTCCCTACCGACCGACAGGTTTGGTAGTCGGGGAAGCAGCAGGACAGGCGCCTACGACCTTGACCATCTGCTGCTCATATTCCCTCAATGTGCCGAGGCCCATTTCGCGACGGCGTTTTTCTACCAACCCCTCTGATTCAAGTGGCTGAGGAACATAGCGGCCTCCCTTGCAAGTCATCTGCGTCGCATACCGCTGGCGGCCCACGATTTTCAGCATCACCCGATCGTAAAGATAAGCGTAATTTTTGCGATCGACCTCGCCGAGGGGGATCAGCGGTTCCATTAATCTCAGCGCGCGCAACTGAAATGCGGGATCCGCATCAGCGTGTTGCGCAAGAAGCCATGCAACACCTGCCGCCCCATCTCCAACTATGCTGCGTCGCGGCCAGCCCTTAGCCGCGACGAGCCCCTTCAACCACTCGGTATTTGCGTGATCGCGTTGCACAATGGCTATGCTTATTTGCGAGATCAGAATTGCCCGCTGTTGGGTCGTCAAAACAGGACTGTCGGCTTGGTTGCCGCCCGCCCATGCAATGCCAGAACGCAACATCTGCTCGCCCATCGCGCGTGCATTGATCCAGTCGCTCAAGCTCGGACCGTGAGGGGCGGCGATCGTTTCCGCAGCCGCCACCGCGGAAAGGTACGCCTGCGCGATCGGCCGAACGATTAGGACATCGTGCGCGAAGCTCTCCCAGTCATCGAGGTTTAACGGCCATGGTGATGCAGACACTTCGGAACAGATGGGATCTCGCGGCGGTACGGTGTCTAGGTTCTCGCCAGAATTAATACCGAGAGCGGCAAGCTCCGCTCGCGACTCCGCCCGGCTCGCGGCGAAGCAGCGCTTTTCCCATTCCTCAATCGCTTCATTCGCCGCTCGGTCGGGTTCGCTGGCGTGCGCGAACCGCCCACGGAGCCATTTGTAATCGCCGGGATCGAAGCGACCATTACTAATATAAGGGTTCAACAGCGATGGCGGTGGGGGTGGGGGCGACGTCGCCGCCAAGAGCGCAGGTATGAGAAAAAGCTGGCTCAGTCGCATTTGCCACAACTCCCCGCGAATGATGGCAACGTAAGCCGAAGCAAAATGTCGGCAAGGCTGATTGAGGAGCCGCTTCAGGCAAGCATGCTTTTTAGCTGAATGACCGCAATTGGGGTCGTTAGTTGCCCTTGGCATTGACTACGTATGTGTCGGCTTTGCCCCAAGGGTTGCGAGAACCCGCCCTTTGGTCGATCGCTGCACGCAGGCCTATCTAATCCTCATAATAACCGCGTGGTCCCCGCTTAGCTTATAAGTCGCGACCAAACGGTACATTTGCAGCGGGTAGAAGCTGGTGGCTACGAGCGATCTGATTGTTTTTGCCGGGGCGATCGCAGTCATACTTGGTGCGCCGTTGCTGGGTTTCAGTGGCAGCACGCGGCGGCGCGCACGCCATTTTTATCTGAGTTTCGGCTGGCTGATGATCATCTTCGGGTTGGGCGCGGAAGCGGCGGCCATAGTCCAGTCGGAACGAAGTACGCCGGCCGCCGACTCAGCCTCGCAGTGACCGGCACACCAGGACGAGTTCGCCGTTGTCTGGTAGCGGTAGGCCTGCGCCGATGAACGCGTCACCGCAGGAACCAGCGCACCGCCGTCTCCGAAGACACGACGGCGCACTTGTCCTAGCTTTTGCCAATCGCTGTAGGGTCAGCGCGGTCATTCAGCATATGGCGAGAACATGGGATCGTTCGCGAGGGTGCGCGCGGTGCTCGCAACAGTCGGTGGGAGCTCCCGCTCCTGGCAAACGTGAGCTATCTGAACATTACGACACCTGAGCGAACGTCTGCCATTGGGTCGGAAGCCGCCATTCTCGCTCGCCGACACCGATCGGCTGCTTTTCCGACCTTGGCGCCTGGACGCTGACAGGCAGCTGACGGCCGAATTTGCGTCATCTGCTGAGCCGGCTTTGGGGGCACGATTAGGCGGGCAGAGGGCGCGGACGAATACGCGCCTTAAGCTCGGTCGTTCGGTCTGCGGCCACATAATCCCGGGAGCGGCCGCTCAAAGCACCGCGGTAGCAACGTCAGCTATGGGTGGGTGCGGTTCTTAGCATTCGATTGGGGCCGTGGTCCCTTTGGCTCTCCGACATTACCTACGATGGCGATCTCTCTGGCGCGGACACGGCAGGCGCCTTCTATGATGGCAATGGCGGGGGAACGTCCTTGCAGTTCACAAGCACCCACCTGACGATCCGTCCCTCAGCCGCGCCCGAACCGGCCAGTTGGGCGATGATGCTAAGCGGATTCGGCCTGGTCGGCGGCATGATGCGCCGCCGTCGCAAAGGGGCTGTAAGCTTCGGCCATAGTCTTCCTACAAGGCGCGAGTGGTGACCGCCTTCCGGATCGCGCCGGACCGGGCTGGAGGACCGACTCTAGGGCGCTTAACTGACGAGGGCATCACGCGCTGAAAGATAGTAAAGAAGGTTGGCCGCCAAGCCCCTGACAAATGTCATGGCGTCAAGGTGACATCCCGCAATTACGCGAGACGGCCGTGTGCGGCATCCCACCAATCCTCGAAAGGGATTGGTCATGGAACATCGACTTGCTGCTGTGGCAGAGTTGGCCGGGGCTTCGAAGAAGCTCGGTGGGCGGCTCGTGCTCGATAAACTGGATCTTGCGATCCGCGCGGGCGAGGTCACCGCGTTGCTCGGCCCGAATGGCGCGGGCAAGACGACCAGCGTCGGTCTGCTGACGGGGCGGCTGTCGCCCGATGACGGCGCCGCGCGGCTGTTTGGGCTGGATGCGACCCGGCCCGCGGCACGGGCGCGGATGGGCGTAATGCTGCAGGCCGCGGGCCTGCCCGACGTGATGACGGTGCGCGAGATGGTAACGCTCCAGTCGGGCTATTATCGCGACGCGCGGCCGGTGGCGGATACGCTGGAGCTGGCGGGAATCGCCGAGCTGGCGGACAGGCGATGCGGCAGGCTTTCGGGCGGCCAGTCGCGCCGCGTCCAATACGCGCTGGCAATCTGCGGCCGGCCCGATCTGCTGGTGCTGGACGAGCCGACCGCGGCAATGGACCGGGCTAGCACCCGCGCCTTGTGGGCCACGGTGCGGGAGGCGGCGGATGAAGGCGCGGCGGTTTTGCTCACCAGCCACGACCTAGCCGAGGCGGATGCACTGGCCGACCGCGTCCTGGTGATGAACCACGGACGGATCGTCGCCGACGACACGCCGAGCGCGATCCGGGCGCGGGTGAGCGGTTCGGTGGTCCGCTGCCGCACGGCCTTGCCCACGGCTCGACTGACGATGCTGCCGGGCGTGCGTGATGCCGAAGCGGACGGCACAGATATGCGCATCGTCACGTCGGACGCGGTGCAGACGGTGCGGATGCTGTTGCAGCAGGACGAGGATGTGCAAGGGCTGCGCGTGTCCGACGCATCGCTGGAAGATGCGATCGCCCAACTTGTTTCCGAAGAACAGAGGATCGCGGCATGAGCAGTTATGCACTGCCCGCGGGCCTATGGCGTCGCGAGGCGATGGCGGAGATCACGCGCAGCCGCCGCATGCCTCAGTTCCTGGTGCCGACGGTGGTGACACCCGGAGCGTTCTATGCCCTGTTTGCGCTTGCGCTCAACAGAAGCTCGCCCGAGGCGGCGACGGTGATGCTGGCCGGCTATGGCGTGTTCGCCGCGACCGGACCGGCTCTGTTCGGCTTCGGCGCCGGTGTGGCGATGGAGCGCGAGCAGGGTCTGATCGAGCTGAAGCGCGTGTCGCCGATGCCGGCGGGCGCCTATGTCGCGGCCAAGCTGGCGGCGGCCATGTTCACGACCGCGCTGGCGATGGCGCTGATCGACACGACCGCGCTGATCGCGGGCGTGCACTTGTCAATCCTAGGCTGGGTGGAGCTGACCGCGATCAGCCTCGCGTCTACTTTGCCTTTTGCCCTGCTTGGCTTCGGTCTGGGCATGCGGATGAGCGGCAAGGGGGCGGTCGCCGCGGCCAACGCGCTCTATCTCGGTTCGGCGATCTTGGGGGGATTGTGGATCCCTTCCTCAATGCTGCCCGGTTGGATGCGCACGATTGGGCAGTGCGTGCCGTCCTATCACCTCAATAAGCTCGCGCAGGCGGTGGTGAATCCGGCGCTGGGTAGCAGCTCGCCATCGCACGCCGCGATCGTCGCGGGGATGACGGTGGCTCTGGGCATCTGGGCCTGGACGGGCTGGCGGAGAAGCGCCGCTTGACGCGGCGCGCCTCTTCGCACGACTTTATCGCCATGAGAAAGGATGAAAAAGGATGGTGGACCGGGCCGTGGCCGTGGCTCGCATATATGCCGTTCTTCTTCATGCCGTGGCTGTTCGCGCGGCCGACCGCGGCGGACGTGGTCGCGACGCTGATCGGCCTCTGCGTCTTCCTGCCGACCTATATCGTCGGTTCGCGCTGGTGCGGGGCGCGGCTGGCGGCGGCGGCGGCGGTGGTCCTGGGGACCGGCCTGGCCTTGGCGTGGACGCACGGCGTGTGGACGATCTTCGCGATCTATGCGGCCGCGATGCTCGGGCAGTTGCGGCCGGCTCGCGGCGCGATGCTGGCGATCGGCGCGACCGCCGGGGTCACGGCGGCGACCGGCCTGCTGCTGAGCCAACCCTTGCTGCTATGGGCGCCCGGGGTGTTGCTGATCCTGCTCACCGGCGGTGGCACGATGTCGCGCGAGGCCTTTTACGATAAGACGGTCGCCCTGCTGGAAAGCCAGGAGGAGGTGCGGCGACTGGCGGGCACGGCCGAACGCGAGCGGATCACGCGCGACCTGCACGACGTGGTCGGGCGCACGCTGACGCTGACTGCGCTCAAGGCCGATCTCGCCGCGCGCCTGGTCACGCGCGATCCGTGCGCCGCGGCGGCCGAGATGCGCGCGGTGGCGGAAGCAGCGCGGGCGGGCCTGAGTGAGGTGCGCGCCGCGCTGGCGGGGCAGACCGGCGGGAGCCTGTCGCACGAGGCGGCGGCTTCGGCCGCGGCGTTGCGTGCGGCAGGGATCGAAGCGCAGTTAGCGGGCGATCCCGCGAGCATTCCAGCGGATGCGGGCGCGGTGCTGGCGATGACCTTGCGTGAGGCGGTGACCAATGTGATCAGGCATGCCGACGCGCACTCCTGCTCGATCGAATTGGCGCGGGGCGACGGCGCGGCAAGCCTGACCGTGACCGACGACGGGCGGGGCGGTCACGTGCGCGAGGGGCTGGGGCTGACCGGCATGCGCCAGCGGCTGTCGGCCGCCGGGGGCACGCTGCAGGTGAACGACGGGCGATCCGGCATTCGCCTGATTGCGACGGTGCCAGCATGATCCGCCTGATCATCGCCGAGGACCAGGCGCTGGTGCTCGGCGCGATCGCGGCCCTGCTCGCACTGGAGGGCGACCTGGAGGTGATCGGGCGCGCCGGCGATGGCAACGAGGCGATCGAGAGCGTGCGCGAACTGGCGCCCGACGTATTGCTAACCGACATCGAGATGCCCGGCCGCAGCGGGATCGACGTGGCTCTGGCGATTCAGGAGGAGAAGCTGGCGACGCGGGTGATCATCGTCACCACTTTTGCCCGGCCGGGCTATCTCGCCCGCGCACGGGCGGCGGGGGTGCGCGGCTATCTTCTCAAGGATGCTCCGGTCGAGGACCTGGCGGCCGCGATCCGTATCGTTGCTGGCGGCGGCCAGGTCGTGCCTGCGGCATTGGCCGCTGCGGCGTGGGAGGCAGGCTCCGATCCTCTCACCGACCGCGAGCGCGAAGCGCTGCGGCTGGCGGAGGAGGGGATATCCAACAAGGAGATTGCGCGGCGGCTGTCGCTGTCGCCGGGTACGGTGCGCAATTATCTGTCCGAAGCGGCGGGCAAATTGGGTGCGAGCGGCCGGATCGAGGCGGGCCGCATCGCTCGACAGAACGGGTGGCTTTAGGAGGAGGCTGAAGTTCCGAAGACCTGACAGCTTTCTGGGGTCTACACGTTCCGACGCGATGACGGGAATTAGGCGCTTTGCCGACGGAGCACCTGCCGCCTGCTAGCAGATACCAAGCAGTGGCCGAGCTCTGCCTAAAGGCCGCCATCTGGTCACTCCGATCGGGGCGAGGCCAACTAGCCGTTTGCGGTATGACCGCTGATTTGCTTGGCGTGTAGCGGCTATCCGCCGCAACTGCACCTGAAGTGACTGATTGTGAGCGGGAGCCGCTTCGAATAGCACCACCAGCATGCTCCGCACTGAGAGCGGGTCCAGCGGCCGATTGGAACGTAATGCCTTCCGGGACTCCACGGGCAACCAAGTCGTCGGTTGCCGCACAGCTCGTCACGCTCATTGTCGCGGCAGCCATAGTGATCCCAGCGGTGACACCCTTTGAGGCGGTTAGCGGAGCGCCCTGGATTAAGATCTTGTTTCTCAGTCGCATGGTCGCGCTTGTGACTTTAGCGTACTGGATGTTGCGCAGAAAATCGCTGCGCTGGTCGGACGTGGGTCTGAACCGGCCTAATGGGTGGCGCTTCCTGATTGCGCTCGCGGCCGGCCTTCTTATGACGATTTCGTTCGTGGCGGCGGCGCAGGTCGTAATCGCCCGCCTCGGCCTTTCTGCCCCAAACTATTCGGCGTTCGCGCCGATCCGGGGTAATCTTGGAGAGTATTTGTTCTGGGTCATTCCGGTCGCGCTCGGCACCGCCGCATTTGGCGAAGAGTTGCTCTTCAGAGGCTTCATAACGGACGCGTTGCGGCGGCTATTTGGTGGATCCAAGCCCTCGACGCTCCTGGCTGCGACCAAAGCGCAGGCCGGATTATTCGGGATTCTCCACTTCTATCAGGGGCCCGGTGGGATTATCGTAGCGGGTGTCACCGGGCTGGCTCTTGGCCTGACCTGGCTCATAGCAGGACGTAATCTCTGGCCAGGGATCATTGTCCACGCGCTGCTCGATGGATCTGCAATGACGGCCATCTACCTTGGGTATGTTGCGACGTAATGCTCGCGCAGACGGCGGCCGCATCTGCGCCTCGAAACACTCTCCGCTGGCCGAACTGCCCCTTTCCGACCCGTAGCTTACGCTTCCCCCTTGAGTGGCCGGAATGGCTATAATCGACCCCAATTTCGACCGTTCAGAATGACTCTACGCGATTCTGAAAGCGGACGTTGGTTCACCGAGCATAGTAGGTGCGGGCGGTGGGATGTTCTGCGAGGTCGACCTTCGCGGTCCGGCAAAAAACTGCAGTAGATGCCACCAGCTGTTCAGCCAGCTGGCGGCATCATCGATCAGAATTTAGGCAAAGCCCCTCTCGCTTCGGCTCCGGGTGCGCATGACGCTACCGATAGCTGTGAAGCCGCCGAGCATCAGTGTCCACGAAATCGGTTCCGGAACCGCTCCGGATACGCGCACATTGTCGGGTAGAAAAAAGAGGACGTCGCTGTCGCTTTCATTCTGAAGATCGAGGTTACCGTTCCACCCCGTGACCCCGTCCCACAGCGAAGCGTAAGCCCAATCGGACTGGAAAGCGGACGTAGCATCAAATTCGCCGAACCCGATCCCGTAGTTCACGTAGCCGCCCTGGCAACCTGGGCCGCTATCCCCCCTGCCGCAGCCATTATCCCAAAAGTTGAAGCCATAGTCCCAGGTGACGACTGCTGACTCATCGCCGGAAACCACCTGAAACCCGATCGGCCCCTCGATCGCCTCGGGCGAGCTGACAAAAAAGCCCGCGGATGTGTTGGCTTTCAAAAGATAAGTCGATGCCTCTGAAGCGGTGCAAGCGGACGCGCCGGCAAGCAGGGCGGCAACCGCGCAAGCGAACTTATTCATGACCATTTTCCCCAAGATAGTTGACGCGCAGAGGGCGCCATGCGGCTCTGCGGACGACGTCCGATCCGGTCAATCCGATTGTGGTCGATCTGAAGAGCTTCGCCGCATTGGTTCAAATATACGTTTCCGACCGGCTGTTTCTGCTCGACTTTCGCCGGTGAACTCCGAACCAATGCGTCGCCCTTGCCCAAGCTAGCAGCGCCTCGAGACCATTGCGCTTTGCGCTGAGGTTGAGCGGGCGGAGATGTTTTGCCGATAGTGTCTGGGTCGGTCTCACTCGGTCCGGAAGCAGACTGTCAGCGAGCCACCCCATAGCTGCGGTGATGGCTTGGGGGGTGCAAACATGCTGCCTGACCGGATAGTGGCGGCGGAGAAACGAAGCGCTCTGGCGCGCTGAACTCCTGATTGGAAGTTGGCGAAGCTTCGGGCTTATAGCCGGGGGCCAGGGCGCCGCTCCAAGCCGGATCGCGACCGTCCCGTGGACCCGCGCTTTTCCCGAACACCGCGCGCTGCTGTCGCCGGGCAAAGTGGCGCGCGCGAGGTGCCGCCATCTGTGAGATCCGCAGCTATCCGCCGCAGGATTCCCGCACGATCAGGTCGGTCGGCAGCAGCGCGGGCATCGGATCGCTCGATTCATCGAGAATACGCGAGACCAGCAAGCGTCCCGCCTCGTGCGTGTCCTGCCGGATCGTGGTGAGCGTGGGCGTGGAGAGCCGGCTCAGCAACATGTCATCATAGCCGGTGACCGACACGTCCTGCGGCACGGACAGGCCGGCCTTGCGCAGCGCGCGGATCGCGCCGAGCGCGATCAGGTCCGAGGAGGCGACGATGCCGTCGAACGCGACGTGGCGGCGGATCAAACGGCCGACCGCGGCTTCGGCGGATTCCCATTCGAAATCGACGGGAACGACCAGCTTCGGGTCTTCCTCCAGTCCGCTTTCGACCAACGCCTCGCTATAGCCCGCGCGACGCTGCATCGCCTCGGGATCGGTCGAGCCCAGATACAGGATCTGCTTGCGGCCGAGCCGGGCGAGATGGAGCGTGGCCCGGCGGCCGCCAAGCAGATTGTCGGACCCGACGGAGGTGTAAAGCTGCCCCGGCATGTGCGCGCCCCACACCACGAAGCGCGCAGTCGTCCCGGCGAGCTGGTTGAGCGCCTCGTGCAGCATCGACTGGCCGATGAAGATCACGCCGCTCGCGCGGCTGGTGGTGGTGGCGTGGACCAGGTCGTCGTAACTGGTCGGCGCGATATGGCTGACCGTGAAATCGCAATCGCGCGCGCGCGCCGCCTCGCCGATGCTGGCGAGCAATTCGAGGATGAACGGATGCGAGAGCGGCAGAGGCCGCCCGCGCATGTGCGGCGTGACGATCGCGATCGAACCTTCCGCGCCGATCGGTCCGGCGGGCATATAATGGCGGAACGGGTAATTGTGCTCGCGCGCGAGCGCCCAGATGCGCTGCTTGGTGCGTGTGCTGATCAGAGGCTGATCATTGAGCGCGCGCGACACGGTCGAGACCGATACGCCCGCCAGTCTCGCCAGATCCTCCAGCGTGGTATTGTTGTTGCTACCGCTGCCCATCGCGCCCTAGCCTAATGAAACACAAAGGGTGGCCCTCGACCATCCCAAATGCAGTGGAGGGGAGTTTTGCCAGCGAGCGAGGCGGTAGCTAGGGCGGGCCACGTTGCGCCCGCGCGCCGCCGTCCGCGCCTGTCGCCGCTGCAAATCTGGAACATGTGCTGCGGCCTGTTCGGCGTGCAGATGGTCTGGGGGCTGCAGAACGTCAATACGAGCCGCATCTTCCAGACGCTCGGCGCCGACGTCGACCGGCTCGCAATCCTCTGGATCGCGGCGCCGATCACGGGACTGCTGGTGCAGCCGATCATCGGCCACTGGAGCGATCGCACCTGGGGTCGTCTCGGCCGGCGCCGACCCTTCCTGCTCGGCGGCTCGATCCTCACCGCGCTCGCGCTGTTCGCGATGCCCAACGTCTCGACCGTCTGGGCGGCGAGCGTGATGCTGTGGCTGCTCACCGGTGCGATCAACATCGCCGCCGAGCCCTTTCGCGCGCTGGTGGCCGATACGTTGCCCGAAGACCAGCGCACCTCCGGTTTCGCGATGCAGGTGTTCTTCATCGGCCTGGGGGCGGTGCTGTCCTCGGCCTTGCCCTGGGTACTGACCAACTGGTTCGGCGTGAGCGGGCAGGCGGCGCCCGGCGCGCTTCCCCAATCGGTGCGGATCGCCTTCTACTTGGGCGCGATCTGCCTGCTCGGGGCGGTGATCTGGACCGTGGCGACAACCCGCGAGCGGCCGCCCGAGAGCCTCGCCGCGGACGCGCCCGAGCTGGTCTACCACGCCGTCCCCACGGCGGAAGGGGCGGCGGTGCTGGTGCGCAGCGGCCTGCTCTGGCTCACCGGCGGCGGCGCCATCGCCGCGCTTGCCTTCGCGCGCCACTATGAGCGCGAAATCTATGTGCTGGCGGGCATCGCGGCGATGTTCGGATCGGCCCAGCTTGCGGCGGTGCGGCTCCGGCGGGGCGGGCGCGATGCGATCGGCCTGCTCGAGATCGTCGAGGACATATTGCACATGCCAGCCGTGCTGGTGCGCTTGGCGATCGTGCAGTTCTTCACCTGGTTCGGTCTGTTCGCCTTGTGGATTTATGCGATCCCCGCAGTCGCGCTGCGCCATTTCGGCACCAGCGACCCAAGTTCCGCCGCCTACAACCAGGCCGCCGACTGGGTGGGCGTCCTCTCCGCCGGCTATAATGGCGTCGCGGCTGCGGTCGCGCTGCTGCTGCCGACGATTGCGGCGAGGGTTGGCCGCCGCGTCAGCCACGCATTGTGTCTCGTCCTGGGGGCGCTCGGGCTCGCCGGCTTCATGCTGATCGGGGATCCGGTCCTGCTGTGGCTGCCGGCGGTGGGGATCGGCTGCGCCTGGGCGTCGATCCTGTCCATGCCTTATGCGATCCTGTCCGCGGCGGTGCCGCCCCGCAAGATGGGCGTCTATATGGGCATCCACAACATGTTCCTGGTGCTGCCCCAGCTGGTCGCCGCGACCATCCTCGGCCCGCTGGTGCGCAATGTCTTTGACGGACAGGCGATCCTCGCACTGCTCCTTGCCGCAGGGATGCTCGGCGCGGCCGCAGTCGCCGCCTTGTTCATCCCGACGCCGGGCGACGCATAGCGCGCGTAGCCGCCGCGCCGTCTCCGATCGGCGGTCTCTCTGACGCGAATCGCCCAAGCACATGGCGAAAATCTATGCGGCCATCTCTGCAAATTCTCAATGCAAGTTTTGCATAAAGCTTGGCATCGCGCTACCGCCGTGCGGGCCGAAGTCGTCAATATTCTCGCCACTGTGCGAGCGAAGACACTGATATACAGCAGAAGATTTGGAAGGTAGCGATACCAACTAGGTACCGCAAATCATGCAAAATTTTTGCTTGCCTATAGCGCAAATTCCCGCAATTTTACGCAAAGAAGATGCGTGGCCGCGTGTCGAGCAGCTATGGCGGCGCCCTGCAGCGCCGTGGACGATGAGGAGAAGGGGTTCAGTGACGTCGTCGCGCCGCGACAGCTCGCGCCGTCCCACGACGGAAACCCGCCGCGCCGCCGCGCGTGTCGCGCCACCTCGGATGTGAGTTTCGGGCGCCCGGCTTCATTGGCCGGCGCCTTCCGGATCAAACCAGCCCCGCAAAGGGGCGGCAAAGGGTAAGAGGGGAGATACAATGGTTGACTTCAAGATGAGCCGGACGCGCAGCAACGGCTTGCGCGGGGGCGTGTCGCTGATGGCCCTGGCGCTGGTGGGCGTCACCGCTCCGGCCATGGCGCAGGAAGCTGCGGCGCCGTCGCAGACCCAGCAATCGTCGAGCCCGAGCATCGCGTCCGGCGCGGCGGCGACCGACGATACCAGCCAGGAGGTGGTCGTCGTCGGCGTGCGCGCGGCGCTCGCCACCGCGCAAAACATCAAGAAGAATGCCGACACGTTCGTCGACTCGATCACGGCCACCGATATCGGCGCCTTCCCGGACAAGTCGGCCGCGGAATCGCTGCAACGTATCCCCGGCATCACCGTCAACCGCCTGCAATCGGCCGACGACAGCACCCACCCGTCGGGCGAGCCGACCGGCGTGCTGGTGCGCGGCCTTCCGCAGGTCCGGACCGAATTCAACGGGCGCGACAGCTTCTCCGCCGACAGCGCGCGCGGCCTCCAGTTCAACGACGTCTCGCCCGAACTCCTTGCCGGCGTGGACGCCTACAAGAACCAGACCGCGGACATGATCGAGGGGGGACTGGCCGGCACGGTCAACCTGCGCACGCGCCTGCCGTTCGACCAGAAGGGCCTGCTGGTCACCGGTAACTTCCGCTACAATTACGGTGATCGCTCCAAGCGGTGGACCCCCGAATTCTCCGCCTTGATCAGCGACACGTTCGCTACCGAGATCGGCCGCTTCGGCTTCCTCGTCGATTATGCGCAGAGCCATGTCGTGACGCGGACCGAGAGCGTCATCATGGACAAGATCGACACCTATTGCAGCGCGGGCTTCGGCAGCGCGTCGGCGGGCGTGGTCAATAGCGATGGCGCGGTCAATTGCACCGCCAACCCGTTCGGCGGCAGCAACTGGGCGCTGATCCCGGACGGCATCCGCTATTCGCAGGTGGACTATGACCGCAAGCGGCACGGGCTGGCGCTCGCCGGCCAGTATGAGACCAACGACGGCAAGCTGCGCGCGACCGTGCAATATCTGGACTCGCGCTATCGCAATGCGTGGCTCGAGCGCGCGAGCCATGCAATCCTGGAGGGCACCTATTTCGGCACCCCCGCTTTCAACCCGCGCACGAGCAGCATCCTCGGGCCGGCGACGGGCAGTCCCGCGCTCACCTTCGGCGCGGACGGTTTGCTCGAATCGGGCATCCTGACCCAGCCGCATGGCAGCTTCAGCGGCACCTATGAAAGCGTCCAGGCGGCGATCAACGCCGGCTCCGCCGTACCGGGCGTTCCGTTCGTCAATTATTGCGGCAATGGCGTGTGCGGCGACAATCCGCGCGACGGCCTCTACTTCCAGAACGAGGCGCGCAACTTCGCGCATCGCGAGGGCACCAAGGATCTGTCGGGCAGCATCAAGTGGGATGCGACCGACCGGCTGCACCTCAGCCTGGACGGTCAGTACATCAAGGCGTCGACCTACAACAACGACATCCTGGTCGCGACCGGGTCGATGGCCAATTACCAGTATAGCGTGAACAAGGACGGCACGCCGCAGGTCACGCTGCTACCCGGCTCCAACGTGAATTACGCCGCGGGCGGGCTCGCCAATCCGCACAATTACTGGATCCCGTTCATCCAGGGCCATGTCGAGGACAATGACGCCCACGAAACCGCGATTCGCGGCGACGTTGACTATGATCTCGACAAGGGCGGCTGGCTCGACTCGCTCAAGGTCGGCGTACGCTATGCCGACCGCAGCCAGACGGTGCGCTATTCGACCTTCAACTGGACCCCGATCGCGGCTCCGTGGAATTGCAACGGCCCGGGCTTCAACATCGATAACACGTCGGGCGCGGCCTATCCGACCAACAGCGGCAATTGCGGCGGCAATGCCGGCCATCCCGACTTCAAGCGCTATGGCGCGGGGATCTGGGAATCCTATGATCTCGGCAGCCATTTCTACGGCAGCGGCGTGTATTCAAACGGCTCCCTGGTCTATCTCAACCGCGACACGCTCAAGGATTATGGCAAGCTGATCCAGTCGCTGAGCGGCGCCACCACCAACTCGCCGGTCGCGCCGGGCTATACCGCCATCTGCGACCGGCCGGAGGCGACCGAGGGCTGCTTCACGCCGGGCGAGATCATGCATGTCCGCGAGAAGACCGAAGCGGCTTATGCGATGCTGCGCTTCGGCGGGCCGGACCGCGAGATTTTCGGGGGCATCAACGTGCAGGGGAATATCGGCCTGCGCTTCGTGCGGACGACCGAGATCGCCTCCGGCAGCGTGGCCTTCCCGGGCGCGGACATCTTCAACAATCTCGCGCCGTGCGGCACGCCGCTGAGCGGGACCAACGTGGTCAATCCCGCCTGCTACCTGACCGACGCGATCCGCGCGTTCGCCAACGGCGCCTCGACGCCGAACAGCTACAAAGTGTCGCACAACAACTGGCTGCCGAGCTTCAACATCCGCTTCGGGCTCGACCAGCGCGATTTCATCCGCTTCGCATATTCGCGCGCGATCTCGCGACCGGATTTCGGTTATCTGCGCAACAATGTCGCGATCAACCCGCCGATCCTCAACGCCGGGCCGGACTCGCCCTATGTCGTCTATAATTCGCCGAGCGCGGCGCACACCGCGGCCAACGTGACCGGCTATAATTTCGTCTTCCTCGGCAATGCCGGAAATGCGGGCCTCAAGCCGATGTGGGCGGACCAGTTCGACATCGCCTTCGAACGCTATGTCGGGCGCAACTCCTCCTTCGCGCTGGGCGCCTTCTACAAGAAATTGCACGACACGTTCGGCTACGGCCAGTTCAACCGCGACTTCACCAATGGCAGCTCGACCGGCACGGTGCAGGTCCGTGGCCCGATGAACTTCAAGGATGGTGGCAAGATCGCGGGGGTCGAAGCGTCGTTCCAGACCTTCTTCGACTTCCTGCCAGGGCTGCTGAGCGGGCTCGGCGCGCAGGCGAACTACACCTATGTCCACCAGTCGGGGATCAACAATTCGAACCTGATCAATGCCGCGTCGGGTTCCGACGTGGGTGCGGTGGGCGCGGGCCAGCCCTCGCTCGCCGGGACCGGCTCGGTGATCGACTCGCACCGCCTTCAGGGTGTGTCGACCCACACGTTCAACATCGTCGGTCTGTACGAGAAGGGGCCGGTCGGCCTGCGCGTCACCTACAATTGGCGCTCGCGCTACCTGACCGACAATCTCGATTGCTGCATCGGCCTGCCGGTGTTCCAGAAGAGCGCGGGCTTCCTTGATGCTTCGGTCCGCTTCTCGCCGACCAAGTGGCTCGAGCTTTCGGTCGACGCGTCCAATCTGCTCAACACCAAGACCGTTTATCAGCAGGAGGTGTTCGGGGACTCGCCCCAAACGCCGGGCGCCAAGCCGGTCTATGTCGACTCCGCCTGGAACCGGGTCGACCGCCGCTACCAGTTCGGCGCACGCGTCAAGTTCTGATCCTCCCAAGGACAACTGGCGTCGTCACGGTTACGACCCTGGCGACGCCGTTTTTGGGACGAGGGCAGGGTAGGGACATGCAGGCGGATCGGTCGAATCCTGTGCGGGTCGTGATCGTCGGCGGGGGAACCGCGGGCTGGATGACCGCGGCCGGGCTTTCGCGCCTGCTTGCCCCCGCGGACTACCAGCTCACGCTGATCGAATCCGACGAGATCGGAACGGTGGGCGTGGGCGAGGCGACGCTGCCGCATATCAGGACCTTCAACGACCTGCTCGGCATCGACGAAGCGCAGTTCATGCGCGAGACCAGGGCGACCTTCAAACTCGGGATCGAGTTCGTCGGCTGGGACAGGCCGGACGACCGCTACATCCACCCGTTCGGCACGTTCGGCGAACCTTGGGCGGGAGTGGATTTCCAGCATCATTGGGCGCGCGCCACGCTCGCGGGCGAGGATGTCGGGCCGCTGTTCGACTATAGCTATGCGGTGCAGGCGGCGGCGCGGGCGGCGTTCGAATTTCCAAACGAGGATCCGAAGTCGATCCGCTCGACCTATTCCTACGCGTACCACTTTGACGCCGGTCTCTATGCCAAGTTCCTGCGCCATTGGGCGACCACGCGCGGGGTCACGCGGATCGAGGGGAAGATCGTCGACGTCGGCCGTCACGGCGGATCGGGTCATGTCGACCGGCTGACGCTGGAAACGGGCGCAATCGTCGAGGGCGACCTGTTCATCGACTGCTCCGGCTTTCGCGCGCTGCTGCTCGGTCAGACGATGGGAGTGGCGTGGGACGACTGGAGCAAGTGGCTGCCCTGCGATCGCGCGATGGCGATGCCGTGTGCGCGGACGGAGCCTTTGGTCTCCTATACGCGTGCCACGGCGCAGCGCGGCGGCTGGACCTGGCGGATCGGGCTGCAGCACCGGACCGGTAACGGCATGGTCTTTTCGAGCGCCTTCTGCCGCGAGGAGGAGGCGCGCGAGACCCTGATGGCCGCCGTCGACGGGGCACCGCTTGGCGAACCGCGGCTGCTGCGCTTCCAGGCGGGACGAAGGGTGAAGGGCTGGGAGGGCAATGTCGTTGCCATCGGGCTGGCAAGCGGCTTTCTCGAGCCCCTGGAGTCGACCAGCATCTTCCTGATCCAGGCGGCGGTGGTCGACCTCGCCAACCTGATGCCGACCCGCGGCGGGATCGACCGGCGGCTCGCGGACGAATTCAACCGGCTCTACGAAGTCCATTACGACCGCACGCGCGATTTCCTGGTGCTCCATTATTGCGCCAACCGCCGGACGGGTGAGCCGCTGTGGGACTATGTGCGGACCATGACCCTGCCCGACAGCCTGTCGCACGAGATCGCCTTGTTCGAGGCAAGCGCGGCGGCGCCCGACTATCAATATGGCCTGTTCTCGCGCGACAGCTGGCTCGCGGTGCTGGTCGGGCAGGGAATAGTCCCGCGCGGTTATAACCGGCTGGCGGATCGCCTGCCCGCGGAGGAGCTCTCGTCCAGGCTGCAGGGCCTGCGCCGGCGCATCCGCAAAAATGTCGATGCGATGACCGATCATGCCGAGTTTGTCGCGAGCTATTGTCCGGCGGCAGTGTCGGCTGCACCGATGGAGAGCGCGGCATGAGCGCGCCGGCTTGGCCGCGCGTGGTGGTGGTCGGGCGCGATGCCGCGCTCTGGCTTTCGGCGAACGTGATCCGCGCCGCGCTTGCGCCCTCGGACGTTGAAGTGACCGCGGTGGAGCTGCCGAGCCGGCTGACGGCGGCGGATGTCTATGCAAGTTTGCCGCCGCTGGAAGCGCTCCATACCCAACTGCGGATCGACGAAGCGGCCCTGTTGCGCACGATCGGCGGCACCTTCACGCTCGGCCAGAATTTCGTGGACGTGGCGACGGGGCGGGCGCCGTTCCTGCATGCTTATGGCGGCTATGGCACCGCGATCGAGGGGCAGGACTTCTTCGCCTATTGGCTGAAAGCGCGCGGACTTGGCCTGCCGGTCGGACTCGAGGATTTCTCGCTCACCGCCGCCGCTGCGCGGCAGGGGCGGTTGATGATCCCGGACGATGAGACCGAGAGATATGCGCGCAGCGATTACGGCTATCATCTGCCTGCCGCTGCCTATGTCCGCAGCCTGAGAAGTCTGGCCGTCGCGGACGGCGTGGCGATCCAAAGCGCCGACAGGATCGGAATCGTGCACGGCGATGCCCGGATCGCCGCGATCACCTTTGACGGTGTGACAATCGAGGGCGACCTGTTCATCGACGCGACCGGCGAGGGGATGCTGATCGGCGCGCTGGAGGGCGCGCGCGAAAGCTGGAATGAGGTTTTTCCGGGCGACCGGATGCTCGTCGCGACCGCGCCGAAATTCGCGTCCGTCCCGGCCTATGCCGAGATACGCAGTCATGCGCACGGCTGGACCGGGCTCTCTCCGAGCCAGGCGCAAACCCATGTCGTGCAGGTCTATGCGAGTCACCTCTGTTCGGACGACGAGGCCCATCGCGCGGCGGCCGCAACCGCCGGCCTGCCGCTGACCGACGCGACCGTCCGCCTGCTCGATCCCGGGATGCGACGCGAAGCGTGGTGCGGAAACGTGGTCGCGATCGGGGCCGCGGCCGCGGCCTTCGATCCGCTCCACAATGTCGATCTGCTGGCGGTGCAATCGGGC
>Ga0157372_10002322_pt1 | contig 20604 bp, 24 predicted proteins | sample C55metaG_FD_115307 | JGI IMG/M metagenome (GOLD analysis project Ga0157372, IMG submission 115307) | Corn rhizosphere microbial communities from Kellogg Biological Station, Michigan, USA - C5-5 metaG | ecosystem: Host-associated > Plants > Roots > Rhizosphere > Soil | place: USA: Michigan... | reverse complement strand
GAGATACAGCTACACCCCGAAAGATTCAGCCCTAACGTAGTAATGCGCCCGTTGTATCAGGAAGTAATATTACCCAATCTGGCTTACATTGGCGGCGGTGCCGAAGTGGTTTACTGGCTGGAGCTGAAAGCCAATTTTGATCATTACAGCGTTAATTATCCGATACTGATATTGCGAAACTCGGGGATGCTGGTACCTAAAGAAACCGCCACACATATAAAAAACACCGGCTTTACTACTGCCGATATTTTCAGATCTGCCGATGCGCTGAAAACCGAATGGGTACAACAGCATACCGACGAGGATTTAACGCTCAATGCAGAGTGGCACCAAATGCTTGCCGTTTTTGAGAAAGTTAAGGCTCACGCAGCGCATATCGATAAAACACTCGCGCCATCAACAGAAGCTATCCGTGCACGTTTAAAACATGCTATCGAAAACCTCGAAAGTAAAATGCTCAAGGCCGAAAAGCGTAATCACCTCGTTCGCCTGGAGCAGATTGACAAGTTTAAACAATCCCTCTTCCCCAACGGCAGCCTGCAGGAACGCAGCCAAAACTTTGGCCCGTACTATGTAAAATGGGGTCAGCAATTAATCAATGATCTGATCGAAAACTTCGACCCGTTGACTTTTAAGTTTACGGTGCTGAGTGAGTAACGCTTAGGAAGCAAGTGTCAGGGCGAACCTAGCAAAAGCGAGCCAGTATGCCTTAATGAACTTAAAATCATTCTGTTTGCCATATTTACTGTTAAGCCATGTCAATACTGCAAAAATAATTATATCGTATAAAAGGGGTTGAATATCATCACCAGTGGTACGTGGACGATTAGGATCACCACTTGAAATAAATACGAGCTCATGTGCTATCCCACCGGCAAAAAAACTAATAATAGCCCTGACCCACCTATTTTTTATAGCTTTCATTATAGTAAATATACACTTTTTTTTACAGGCTGTCATCCTGAGCCTGTCGAAGGATGGTGCAGAGGCTTGCCCGCTATGGTTCGACAAGCTCACCATAACACCCGATATTATTCTCCGTTGCGTCATTGCGAGCGGTAGTGAAGCAATCTCTGCATAGGACGATCGATACATCCTATCGGACCTTACAGCGTAGAGATTGCTTCGTACCTCGCAATGACGCGTATATAAAAGCCTTTTAATTTTGACCTTTAACTTTTGACTTAAGCCCCTTCTGTATACTTCTTAAAATTATTCAGAATAGCTTGCCAACCCGCTTGCTGCATCTCTACCGGGTTAGTGCCTTCGGCCTCAAAGGTTTCTACAATATGCGTGGTTTTACCATCTTCGGATGAAAACTTAACCGTTACCTTACGGCCATCGCCAATGGTATAGGCGATATATTCGTCAACCTCGATATCATCATATACGCCGCCAAAATCAAAACTGAAGCTGCCATCCTTCGCAGCCATGGTCGAGCTAAAACTGCCGCCTTTACGCAGATCGTTTTCGGCAGCGGGGCAATGCCAGTCATCCGATGCAAAAGCCCAGTTTACGATATGTTCAGGTTCGTTCCAGTATTCCCAAACGCGGTCGATAGGCGCGTTAACAGTTGTTTCGACGGTGATATTGGTAGCCATAAATATTAAATGTTAGGTTATAATGATCGGTAAATTTATTAAATATCAGCTTAAGCCGAAGTTAATGATCTGTTATTTTTTAATGAACAGATAAAAGGTATATTTTGTTGATGACAGGTATTTTCTTCTTCCAAAACGTCATTGCGAACGGTAGTGAAGCAATCCCCGACAGGCAGAGACACTTGTAAGTTTGCTCATCCCATGCATTGCTTCGTCCCTCGCAATGGCGCTTTTAATTTTTTTACCTTTATCGCATGATAATTTCTGAGGATAAACTTCGCTCCTTTACCCAAAATATATTTTTAGCTATGGGCTGCAGCCATGAGCACGCCGTACTTGCCGCAGACGTGTTGCTCCGCTCGGATATGCGGGGTATCGATTCGCACGGGGTGGCGCGTTTAAGCGGCTATGTGCGTTTGTGGGAAAAAGGCCGCATCAACTCTACACCCAATATCCGCGTGGTGCACGAAACGCCAACCACCGCCACGGTTGACGGCGATGCAGGTTTGGGCCTGGTGGTAGCGCCTTTTGCTATGAATGTTGCTATAGAAAAAGCCAGACAATTCGGCTCTGGCTGGGTATCTGTGCGTAACTCCAACCACTTCGGCATAGCAGGTTACCATGCGCTTAAGGCAGTCGAAAACGACATGATAGGTTTCGCCATGACCAACGCCAGTCCGCTGGTGGCGCCTACTTTTAGTAACGAGCGTATGCTGGGTACTAACCCTATGTGTTATGCTTTCCCTGCAGGCAAATATCCACCGGTAGTGGTTGATATGGCTACATCCGCGGCAGCGAATGGTAAACTGGAGATAGCCCAGCGCGCCGGTAAACCTGTGCCCAAAGGCTGGATACAGGACGGCGATGGCAACTACACCACCGATCCGCACGCTTTAAAAAAAGGAGGCTCATTACTTCCCCTGGGTAGCGACCGCGAGCATGGCAGTCATAAAGGTTTCGGGTTGAGCGCTACGGTGGATATTTTATCCTCGGTACTTTCGGGAGCCAACTACGGGCCCTGGGTGCCACCGTTTGTAGCTTTTCTGGAGCCTCCTGCTGATCCGGTAGGCCAGGGCATCGGGCATTTTTTAGGCGCGATGCGGGTGGACGGCTTCCGCCCGGTCGAGGATTTTAAAGCGCATATGGATAACTGGATAACCCGCTTTAAATCGGCAAAGGCTATCGATCCCGATCAAACGGTCATCATCCCCGGCGAACCCGAACTGGAAGCCGAAGCCGACCGCGCCCTTAACGGCATCCCGCTGGTTGACGCCGTGGTTGCTGATCTGAATGAACTGGCGGGTAGGTTTGGGATAGAGAGGCTATAATCGCCCACAACGTCGTGCTGAACTTGTTTCGGCACCCCTCGTGATCAGCTTGCCGGTTAGCTTATACTGTTGGGTCCCGAAACGGGTTCGGGATGACTTCTTTTTTATTGCACCAATGATCAATAACCAAACTCTTTCTAACCTCAACCGTTATCTTATTTAAATAAGATACTATGAAAGCCAACAGCCATAATAAACCCTCGCCTGCCGATACGCCAACCCATCGCCCGCACGATACGGGACATAAAAGTGTAGTAAAAAAGCAGGATAAACAATATCATGCCAAACAACCTCATGGTGGCGATATTGCAAAGAAGCACGAAAACGAAGAGCAACCCGTACATTCAGCAGATAGAAAATAAGCCCCGCCCGCCCTTCCGGGAAGTGTGGGTTTTTAAAATATGAACCCTGCCTTTTCATAAAGTCTCCCTACCGGGGAAGATTTAGAGGAGGCTACAATAACTAGTACTTAACATATCCCTCGTAAATAATATCATCATGGCCGTGGATGCTTAGCGTAAGTTCGGCCCTACCCGTGGGGGTGATGGCTATATCGTATTGATCAATGCGTTGCGGTTCGCCAATAGGGTTAATTTTGATGTCTACATCGCCCTTCTTTTTTTGCTTAACGGCATATTTATAATTGGTGGTAATGTAGTGTGTACCACTCAAACCAACGGTTACCAGGCGTTTGATATCCCCTAGGTTATTATAGGTGTCATTGTCATTAAAAGTATCGCTAACAACGCCAAAATAAGGCAGATATGAGCCTACCGTATCTTTTTTGATCACAACCCTAAAACTATCCGGTAATGCGATATGATTCATTTTATCCTGGGTCACGTCTTTCGTTAATCCGCTCTCCGAACCGGCCCCCGATCTGATGTCGGTACTTTGGGCAATAAAGATCAGCCTTTTATTATCAGCCGCGCTTTTAATGCTATCGGCACGTGTCATTTTAGTTTGCGCGTAACCTGCCGCCGGGGCAATTAATAACAACACCGTCAAAACCGGCAAATAGTTAAGTTTTTTCATTGATCAATAGGTTCTTGGTAACGTAAACATACTAATTATGTCCAATAATAATTGATAAGTATTTATAATTACTACACTTGTTTTTGTCCTTAAAAAACTGCTTTTCTTACCTCAAGGCAGCAACTCAATAACTTATTAACCCAATAACTTAATAACCTAATAACTAAATTGCTATTTTCGCAGTTCAATACCCTTTTACAGCGAAAATGGACTATCAATTTAAAGATATAGAGAAAAAGTGGCAGCAATTTTGGGCCACAAACCAAACTTTTAAAGCCGATAACAACTCGTCGAAACCCAAATACTACGTGTTGGATATGTTTCCGTACCCATCAGGTGCGGGTCTGCACGTTGGGCATCCGCTGGGCTATATCGCGTCCGATATATTTTCGCGTTACAAACGTCTCAAAGGTTTTAACGTACTACATCCGATGGGGTATGACTCGTTCGGGTTGCCTGCCGAACAATACGCCATACAAACCGGGCAGCACCCGGCCATTACTACCGAAGCTAACATTGCCACCTACCGCCGCCAGTTGGATCAGATCGGTTTTTCGTTCGACTGGAGCCGCGAGGTACGCACCAGCGATCCATCGTACTATAAATGGACGCAGTGGATATTTATGCAACTGTTCAACAGTTGGTATAATAAAAATGCCGACAAGGCTCAAAGCATCGATGAACTTGTAAAACACTTCGAAACGCAAGGTTCAACAGGGGTTAATGCTGTTAGCGATGACGACACCCTGAGCTTTACCGCTGATGAATGGAAAGCGATGAGCTTTGCCAATCAGCAAACCGAACTGTTAAAATACCGCCTTACCTACCTGCGCGAAAGCACTGTAAACTGGTGCCCAGCTCTGGGCACCGTACTGGCTAACGACGAAGTGAAAGACGGCTTCAGCGAACGCGGCGGATACCCTGTTGAGCAGAAAAAAATGATGCAGTGGAGCATGCGCATCACTGCCTATGCCGAACGCTTGTTGCAGGGTTTGGATACCATCGACTGGCCCGAGCCGCTTAAAGAAATGCAGCGAAACTGGATAGGCAAAAGCGTAGGCGCCATGGTTTCTTTCGCCATTGACAAAACTGACAACTCACAACTGACAACTGATAACATCGACGTTTTCACCACCCGTGTCGATACCATTTTCGGAGTAACTGTTTTGGTAATAGCGCCCGAGCACGAGTTGGTGCAGGCATTAACCACGCCCGGGCAAAAGGCCGATATCGATGCTTACATCGCCCAAACTAAAAAGAAAAGCGAGCTTGACCGTATGGCCGATACCAAAACCGTAAGCGGCGCTTTTACCGGCAGCTACGTAATCAACCCCGTTAATGGCGAACGCGTGCCCATCTGGATAGCCGATTATGTATTGGCAGGCTACGGCACCGGCGCGGTAATGGGTGTGCCTTCGGGCGATCAGCGCGATTACCTGTTCGCCAAACATTTTAATTTGCCCGTCATCCCCATCATCGATATACAAAACATCGAAACCGAGGCCGACCCCACCAAAGAGGGTAAATACATCAACTCTGGTTTTATCAACGGTATGGAGTACAAACAGGCTACCCAAACCGTTATTGCCGAACTGGAGAAAATAGGCATGGGCTATGCCAAAATCAATTACCGCATGCGCGATGCCATCTTTGGCCGTCAGCGTTACTGGGGCGAGCCGGTACCGGTTTATTTTGAAAACGGATTGCCGCACCTCATCGAAGAAAGCGAGTTGCCTTTGATACTGCCCGAAGTAGATAAATACCTGCCTACCGAAACCGGAGAACCACCGCTGGGCCGCGCCGAAGGCTGGAAATATAAGGGGGTTTACGATTACGAGCTCTCTACCATGCCTGGCTGGGCCGGCAGTAGCTGGTACTGGTACCGCTACATGGACGCTAAAAACGACAATGCATTCGCATCTGCCGAAGCCATAAAATACTGGAAAGATGTTGACCTGTACATCGGCGGCAGCGAGCATGCCACCGGCCACTTGCTGTACAGCCGTTTCTGGAACAAATTCTTAAAAGACTTGAACCTCGTGGTTGAAGAGGAGCCGTTTAAAAAGCTCATCAATCAAGGTATGATACAAGGGCGTAGCAATTTTGTATACCGTTTAAACGATGCTGATGGTCGCCCTACCAATACTTATGTAAGCCACGGTTTAAAAGGCCAATACAATACTTCAGCTATCCATGTGGATGTAAATATTGTGGAGAACGATATTTTGAACCTGGATAAATTTAAAGCCTGGCGCGATGATTTTGCCAATGCCGAGTTTATCCTTGAGAATGGCAAATACATCTGCGGGGTCGAAGTCGAGAAAATGTCGAAATCGAAATTCAACGTAGTTAACCCGGATGATATCATCGAACGCTACGGCGCTGATACCCTGCGCATGTACGAGATGTTTTTGGGCCCGCTGGAGCAAAGCAAACCCTGGAACACCAACGGTATCGAGGGTGTATTTAAATTTCTGCGTAAGTTCTGGCGATTGTTCCACAATGATGCCTGGGACCCCAACATCAGCAATGCCGAACCTACCAAAGCCGAGCTCAAATCACTGCACAAGATCATCCGTAAGGTTGAAGAAGATATCGACCGTTTTTCGTTTAACACCTCGGTATCCAGCTTTATGATCGCCGTTAACGAGCTTACCGATCTGAAATGTAACAAGCGCGCCATCTTGCAGGATATGGTGATCATCCTGTCGCCTTATGCGCCGCATATTTGCGAAGAGTTGTGGACGTTGTTAGGCAACGAGCCAGGCACATTGTCATACGCACCGTATCCTAAATTTAACCCCGAGTATCTGATTGAAAACGAGTTTGCCTACCCGGTATCCATCAACGGTAAAACACGTATGAATTTGAATATCTCTTTAGCCATCGAAGGTAAAGAAGTTGAGGATTTGGTACTGGCCAATGTCGACGTACAAAAATACCTCGACGGTAAAACCCCTAAAAAGGTGATCGTGGTTAAAGGGCGCATTATCAATATTGTGGTGTAAATCTTATCAGATCAAAGATTTAAGGAGCAAGGAGTAAAGATTTCTTGCTCTTTTTTCGTTCGTCTCCTGATGCGGTGGCCTGTCATGGTGAGCTTGTCGAACCACGGAGCTTAGGCCTACTTCGATACCCTGCCTTTGATGCCCTTCTCTACTACTAAGCATACCATACAAAGCGTCTCCATATACAAAAAAAGGCAGTCTGTCACCATCATTTCCGAATTCATCACCTGCAACTTTATAACGACGAATCATTTTATCTTAATTAGCTTAATGATACAATTGCTGCCAGTTTTGTGGCTTTACTTAATTATCTAAACTATTGAGATTTATGCAAACCCTCCCCAATCTTGCTCCGGTTAAAAAAACCTGGATCGAACCCGAGCTAACTATCATTTCCAGAAACGATACTGTATTGGTTAAACACCACCCGTCCGTACACGAACATACCGGACACGTAGTTAGGAAAGGTGCGAGTTCTTATTTTGTAAACCCTTCCGGTAAAGGGTTCCTCACTGCAACAAGCACAGGTGTAGCAAGGGCCGTAGTTGCCTTTCATTCGGAGGCAGCATCCTGAAAATACTTGTGAGCCGCTAAGCAAAAAGGGCCGGAGTAGCCACCCAAACCATAAAAAAATGACTAATGACTTAATGATAACTTAAGCCGCTATCCTATACCTGTACATCAGTTTGTTAAACTGGGCCTTAATTTGCTGCTGCATCTGTATCTGTTCGTCAATGCTTTGTTGCAGCACTAAAACGTAAGCGCCCTTAGTTTTTTGTTTGCCAACCAGCTGTTTAAAGGTTTCAGTGGTATATACATTGTCGCGCAGGGTTTGCAGCTTATCCAGGGTATCCTCAAAAGTGGCGCCTTCAAACACCAGGCCGGTATTTTGCAGCAGTGTGGTATTGTGCCAAAACAAACCAATCAGTTCGGCATTCAAATTACGGGCGTATCTAAACTGTTTGGCCCGGTTAAGTTTTTGTACTTTGGGCATAAAAACATACTTTTTATAGGCTTGCGTATAAAGTATACCCAATAAGGCTAAAACGGAAAAATAAACAACATAGTCGGACATGGTGTAAGGCTTTAAATGTTATCCTGATCGGCAGATGTATAGTTGTATACGGGCCCTGGTGCAAAAGGGTTTCCTTAATTTTGGTTATTTTTTTGTTCAAGTTAAAATCATTACAATGACAACTGGCGAAGGGTTCTTTACTGATATTATTTTTACCTGAGACCGCGTATCTAACTATATTTACAGCAGGCTTAAAACCGGCCATACCAACATGTACCTGCGCATTGAGACACCCGTACCTAAAAAACTGATCGGCATCAGTATGCCTATGTCATTCAGCAATATTCAAACCCCGGCATTGTGGCGCACATTTATGCAGCGGTTGAGCGAGATCAAAAACCGGATAGGTACTGAGCTATACTCGGCCGAAGTTTACCGGCCGGGGTATTACGATAATTTTAATCCTGACAACACTTTTGATAAATGGGCTACTGTTGAGGTGAGTAATTATGATACTATTCCAGCAGGCATGCAAACTTTACCGTTTGAGGGCCAATATGCCGTGTTTTTACATACCGGACCGGCAACCGAAGCCGCCCGCGCTTACAACTATATCTTTTTAAAATGGCTGCCCGCGTCGGGTTATGCGTTGGATAACAGGCCGCACTTCGCGATAATGGGTGATAAATACAAACCCAACGATGCATCGTCCGAAGAAGAGATTTGGATACCGGTAAAAGCCAGATAGATATTCTATACAATAGTTCAATTTGCGAAAAATCATTTACAATTAATAATGTTTACTATACCGATATCCAGTTTCGTAATTATTAAAGAATAATATTTTTTGCATGTTTTATTATTTAAAATAGTAGCTTTGTTATATAAACTAACCACCCTAAAACCGGTATTTATGGAAACTATATCTACAAATAAAGAGCTTACCCAACAAAACCCTGCAGCAGCAAATAATAAAAAAACCTGGACCGAGCCAACACTTTTGGTTATTGACAGGGGGTATGTTGAAGGTGGCGCTATAGTTGGTCTTCACGAAGTAACAACAACGCCAACTTTTGGTAAAAAGGGTACCCTGTCGTAAACAGGAGCTTCGTAATCTTCCTAAACTTTTCTGTATAGCCTAACAGCACCATAGCAGTTATTCAGTACATTTCTTTTTATTAAGCAAATGTACCCACCCCTTGTTATTTCGTTTTTATCCTGTTTAGGTTAATTCCCCAATAAATAATTTCTTAAATAATAAAATATTATAATTTATTGTATGCGATAATTTTAATAATTATTTTTAGTTGATCCATTAACACCTAAATTATAGCCTATGGTAAATATTTAGCATCGCTCCTTTAATCAAATCAGGTTGCCATACTATTTAGGCAATCGCCTGTCATTAATTTATTAAACTTAAAACACAATTTTATGGATGCTTTTATCGGCGAAATAAGGGCCTTTCCTTATACCTACGCTCCTTATGGCTGGCTTCAATGCAACGGCAACCTGGTAAATGTAGTGCAATACCAGGCCCTGTACTCACTTATTGGTAATACCTTCGGGGGCACACAAGGCCAAACCTTTGGCCTGCCCGATCTGCGCGGCCTTATGATCATCGGCACCGGCCCGCTTAACGGCACCGGCACCAATTATCTTTGGAGCAAAACAGGCGGCACCCCAACTGTAACGCTTGGCTCATCACAAATGGTGCCTCATACACATACTTTTCAGGGTGCAACCTCAACCGTAGCTACGCAAGAGGTTAATCAACCTACTGCTACTACTTATTTATCAAGGGTGTACGCCAGGGCCAACCCTACAGCAACTACAGGTGTTGCCGGGCATGGCTTCGCCGCCACCAGCGATGGGCATTATTTAAACTCAGGAGCCCTAAGTATATATCCGGGTACCGGTGGCGCACACTCAAACCTGATGCCTTCGGTAGGTATGGAATTTTGTATATGTTGGAGTGGCGAATATCCTATAAGCAACTAATAACCAATTACCTAAATTATTTTCTGACTTAAAAACAGCAATATATGGAACCTTTTTTAGGAGAGATAAGAGCTTTCTCGTTCCCCAAAGTACCTAACGGTTGGTTGGCGTGCAACGGGCAAACACTTAACATACAACAATATACCGCATTATACGCACTTTTGGGCACGCAGTTTGGCGGCGATGGCCGAACAACTTTCAACCTGCCTAATTTGCAGGGCACTGTTATCGTAGGTTCGGGAACAAGCGCTGCCAACCCACCAGGCTTTAGGACGGGTGGCACAGCGGGCTCAGAAACAGTTGCACTGACAACTGCAACAACACCACCGCACATGCATCAGGTAAATGTGAGCACCGCGCCCGGAAGCGCCGGATTGGGAAATGGCTACCTGACAGAGATGCAGGTTTTTACCACTACTAATACTTCACCTTTGTATACTGTAGACGCGTATATACCAGCCAGTGGCAATACCACGGCACCGGTGCAACCTTTAACTTTACCGGCGGATACGATTAGCTCAGTAGGGGCAGGTGCGGGGCATCAAAACATGTCGCCTTACCAGGTATTAAATGTATGTATAGCAACAACAGGTGATTTCCCACCTCGCAATTAATCACATTAAAACAAAAAATCATGGACCCTATATTAGGAGAAATAAGAATATTTGCAGGCGTAAAGGTACCTAACGGCTGGCATCTGTGCGACGGTTCAACACTATCTATTAACACTTATCAAGCCTTATACTCACTATTAGGCACAATTTATGGTGGCGATGGTGTAACTACCTTTGGTATACCCGATCTGCGTGGTCGGGCTATGCTTAGCCAGGGTAAATCACCAGCTAATACTAATTATGCGCTTGCCCAAAAAGGCGGCTCGGAAGTTGTAACATTAGCTGAGGCCAATATACCGGCCCATACTCATACGTTCACTGCAAGTTCGGCTGCGGCCACGGCATCTTCACCTGCAAATAACTTTTTAGCGGCTCCGGTTGACCCTACTACCGCTAATAAAGCCGTAGATCTTTATATACCCGGCACCGCTTCCAACTTAACCAAAGTACCGGCTACTTCAAGTGTTATAACTTACAGCTCAGAGTCTGGCCAGGCACACGAAAACCGGCAGCCTTTTATTGTGTTTAATTATATGATCTGCTTACAAGGTGTGTATCCGGAATTTCCGTGATAAAATCGGGAAATGCCCAAAACAAGAAAGGTACTTGCTAATACAAGTGCCTTTCTTGTTTAAGATTTACATTGTTTGCAACACTAGCAGGAGGCGGCAGAATAATTATTAACTCGCCTATTACCTAATCAGCCACTACTATCTATCTCAAAAGTCTTCAGTAAACAGCGTAAATTCCTTAATACCTATCCCCGGGCTGGCTTTGGCAATGCTCAACCTGAAAACCCTTGCCGTTACCGGAACAAGCGGCTTAAGCACGCCACGGCCAATTTTATTACCAGTTAAAAGGGTTTTCCATTGCCCGCCGTCCTGGTATTCCAGTTTATATTCCTTAATAGTGGTTTTATCCTCCTGTAAGGCAACAGCGCTAATTTTGTGAGCCCGGCTCAGGTCAACCTGCAGCCAGGCGGTAGTATCGGCAGCGACGGCATGCCATGCGGTTTCGGTCTTTCCATCTATAGCTTTGGCAGCGTCGTCAGCAGCATTCAACTCGCTGGATGCGCTCGCCGTTTTGCCTATACTGGGAATGGCAGGCACCACAGGCTCACCCACAAATTGCAAGGCGATCACACTGCCAATACTATCGGGCGCGGTAGCCGGCAGGCTTAGTGTTAAACCGTTGTCGGTAGTTTTATATTTAACCGGCTTACCACCTGCTACTAACGTTGCTTTGGTGATCCGGTTCTTCAGCGGAACATCCAGCACACCATTTTTTGGCCAGTTAAACACATGCAGGTATAGCGTTTGCCCTTTACGTGTGCTGCGTCCCCAGCTTAAATAACTAAACGGACCGTTAGTAGTGCCATGTATAGCCTCCCCGTTAACATCCATCCATTTGCCGATCTGCTGCAAACGCTCAACCGAAGCATCGGGCACCAAACCCTCACTGGTGGGGCCAATGTTAAGCAGATAGTTGCCGCCCTTGCTGGCAATATCTACCAGGTTTTGTATCAAAGTTTTAGTGCTCTTCCAGTTATGGTCGTAGCTTTTATAGCCCCAGGTATCGTTCATGGTCATGCAGCTTTCCCAGTTTTTGCCCGGCAGGCCGGTTGCGGGGATGTACTGCTCAGGGGTTTCCAAATCTCCGCCAAAGCCGCCGCCTAAACGGTTATTGTAAATAATATTGGGCTGAAGCTTAAGCAAGCTGTATATTTTGGCCGCATTATCGTGGTTCATCTGCGCCGGGGTGTCAAACCATAGCACCGATATCGGGCCGTACTTGGTTAATATCTCTTTCATTTGCGGCACGGCTATATCATCTATGTATTTATCAAAACTACCCTCCTGCGCCTTATCCCAGTAACCGCCGTAAGCGCCACCGCCGGGATGGTTCCAGTCCTGATCCTGTGAGTAATACAGCCCAAACTTGATACCGTATTTTTTACAGGCAGCGGCCATTTCGGCAATCACATCGCGTTTAAACGGCGTACCATCCACAATATTAAAATTACTGGCATCGCTTTTAAACATCGCGAAGCCATCGTGGTGTTTGCTCGTTATCACAATATAACGCATACCAGCCGCCTTAGCCAGTTGCACAATAGCTTCGGCATTAAACTTTGTGGGGTTAAATTGTTTGGCATATTGCTGGTACACCGCCATCGGTATTTTACCCTTGTTCATTATCCATTCGCCAATGCCGGGTATCTGCTTACCATCGTAAGTACCAGCCGGCACCGAGTATATCCCCCAGTGAATAAACATACCAAAACGGGCCTCGTTCCACCACTGCATACGTTGCCGGCGGTGCGCTTCTGTTTCAGGTTCCTGTGCCATAGTGGTTTTAAAAAGTAATAAAATGGCAGCAAATATTACGCTCAGTTTTTTCATCATTCTAAAAAAAAGTTAAAGTAATTGGTTGAGGGCATGGCTATCGCCCACAGCTAATTTCGGTAATAAACTTTTATCGCTTATGATCAACATTGGCTAAAAAGTAAACTATTTTACCGGGTGTAAGTTCAAAATGATGATCTATCGGATCACAGTTGATAGGTTTCAGGTTCGGGATGCCAGTTTTTTTTGGGTATTTTCAATCAATCACTCGGTCATTCAATCTTTCAATCATTATTTTGGGCGTTGCCTGCGGCCGGGCTCTCCGCTCATACTGCGCAGGCCTTAGCCGCAGGAGCCTGCCCTGAGCCTGTCGAAGGGCCGGTATCCGCTGCAATCCCTAACGCAACCATCTGAGCCAGCACCCAAAAAAGGTTATTTTCGCACATTCTTAAAAATATGGGCAAAAGTGGCGGCTCTTTCCTTTAAAGTGCATCTGCAACAAAAAATCGCTCAATAAAACCCGCTCCCTTCCTAACGTCAGCAAATTTGCAGGCAACTTCGCGCCCGCTCGTCCCGTAACGGGTACGCCCCATAATATTTATGCGAACTATCTATCTAACATCTTTATGAAGGACCAAACTAACACCGATCAATCTGAGCAAACTAAAGCCCCGGGCAAAAAACGCTGGCAATCGCCCGAGCTCGTTGTTATCGATCAATACGGCATTAACCGATCCAACAGCACCTGGCCCGGCTCGGCCGAAGGCACCCAGCAGGTAAAAGCGCCTGCGCTACAGGTACGCGTTAAGAAGGCTATCCGCGCCAAACGAAAATAGGTTAAGGTTGAGGTACTTCGGCAAGCGGGTTAATCACAATCAGCTGCTTATTCAATTTATCCCCAACCGAAGCAACTTTGGCAACAGGCATTTTGTAACTACCACCCGGGTGTATAACAGGCATGGTACTGTATACCTTGTTTACAGACGTATATCGGCTGCACCTGCCCATACAATATCGTTCATCGTATCCAATTTGCCATCCCTTAACCCCAGCGTTAAAGGCCGGGCCGACAGAAATTGCTTCAGCGTATTGGGCGTTTTCGGCATATGCCAGGCAAGGCTATCCATGCTGGTGAGTGGCTTTTGTTTAAACAAGTCGGCCGGGTTGCTTGCTATGGTTTGCGCTTTGGCACCCATGCAGGCAAAGCCTGATATTAAAACCAATGTAAACAGATATTTCATATTTTATGCGCTATTGGTTGCTGCTTATTAAAATTAACGCACTCAACATCAAATAGCAAACATTTTAACATTTTTAACACAGCTGGCCGGCTAATTCAGAGACAATAACACTTCTAATTAACTGATTAATCATTCGGCTTGTAAAATGTAGTAGCAGTAAATTCAAACCTTAACGTGCATGGCTTGTTATTATATTTGTACCAAACTTAATAGCCATGTCTGCATTTAACGATCTGCTCCAATCGGGCAAGCCCATACTGGTTGATTTCAGCGCCGAGTGGTGCGGCCCATGCCAGGCCATGCCGCCTATATTAAAACAGGTTAAAGAAATGCTTGGTGATGGTATTACTATCCTCAAGGTTGATATCGATAAAAACCCCGCTACCGCTACTGCTTACAACGTGCAAAGTGTACCCACGCTTATCCTGTTTAAAAACGGACAAACCAAATGGCGCCAAAGCGGCGTAATGCAAGCCACGGCGTTAAAGAAAGTGATTGAACAGCACGGGTAATTTTAAGTCAAAATTCAAAAGTAAAAAGTCAAAAACCTGGCATGGTTGCCAGGCAGTAATGATTAATAACCGATGAACTAGTGATCAGTGAACTACTCGTGGAAAGGTTGGCTGAAAAACTCATCAACACGAGGGTTAAAGGTGTGTACATGCTCGTTAATGGTGTAGTGGTCATCATGCGGGATTACCCAAAAGTTGGCATGCAGTAGGTTATTATAAATAAGCTGCGTATGTTCGCGCGGAATAATATCATACTCGCCGCAGATAATCAGCACCGGACATTGGATTTTATGCAGTTGCCCCAATGTAATGTGCGGTTGCTCGGCATCCAGGCGCACCATTTTATCATGGTTCTTTTCGGCGGTGTTTTTAGGCGGATGGTTCTTTAACGCGGCATAATCTTTTTGCAGGTTGTGCCATTCGACAGGTACCAGGGCCGTGCTATCGGGCCAAAGGTTTGCGCCTGATATTGCCATTTTCCCAACTTTTTCCGGGTGACGAATACTCATCAGCAAAGCAATAATGCCACCATCGCTCCAACCTAGTATATTGGCTTTCGGTACATGTAAGCTATCCAGCAGTTCGGCATAATCGTCGGCCATCTGTTCAAAAGTAAGCGAATCGCGCGGGTCAACACTATGGCCCTGGCTGCGGCTATCGGCCACAATAACCTTGTAGTGCTCTGCAAAATAACCAATATTACGGTTAAAAGTGCTGATGCTGCCGCCATTGCCATGTATCATCAGCATGGGTGTACCCTGCCCGTAAACCTCGCAATACATCTGCATCCCGCGTATGTGGTAATACCGGCCTGTGGCTTTGTTATCGCCATAAGGTGTATGATCGCGGTGACAGGCGGCAAGCAAGGTAATTGCCAGTACAAACACAAGATATCTTTGCATAAATTAAATATACACTTATCCTGTAAATAAAAAAGCCCCGGGGAAAGGGGCATAGGTAAATGCAGGGCGTATATTTAAATTTAAGCGGCTGCCATGGTTAATTTATAGCACAGCATAACGCCGTTAATGTTGGCTTTAATATGTTGCTGCTTTTTTATTTGCTGCGCGATGCTGGCCTGTAATAAATCAATATGCCGGCGTTTTATTTTTTGACGCCCCACCAACTGATTGTAAGTATCGTCGGTGTAAACGTTATCATGCAGTATCTGCAAATTGGTCAGGATGGTATCGTAGGTATCGCCATCAAACAGGCTATCATGTAGTTGTTCGTTACAGTTTAGCAGATCGATCAGTTCGGCATTTAAATTACGAGCGCGCCTAAACTGATGGGCATTGTTAAGCGCCTTTGTTTTGGGGGAAACTACAAAATGATTATAGGCATAAGCAATGCCAGGCAACAACATAATAACGAGGTAAAGCGAGGTAATGAGCATGGTTTTTAAAGTTTAGGTACTCTGTATGTATGTGATACAGTGCTGTATACGCATGCTTGTGAAAAAAAGTTTACATAGTTGAATTATTTTTATTTTTAAGTTAAAAATGGAGTTTTGGCATGCAGAAGGCGGATAACCGTGGACGGAAGGGAGAATGCGGGGGCAGGCAAATAAATGGGAGAGCTAATTCATGATTAGCTATCCTGACGATCACTCGTCCGGTGAGATCCCGAACAAGTTTGGGATGACTATAAAACAAAACAGTCCGAAGCTGCTTAACTTCGGACCTGTTAATATATCACATCAGTAAAATCATCAATGAATAGGCCTGAACAAACGGCTCCAGCGTATTTTGCCTAAAAAGCCTGCTTCATCATCCCAGCTCATCCAGATGAATAGCGCCTTGCCCACAATATGATCTTCGGGTACAAACCCCCAGTAACGCGAGTCGGCCGAATCATGGCGGTTATCACCCATCATCCAGTAATAATTCATTTTAAAGGTATACTGGTCGGTTTTTACACCGTTGATCATAATCTGGCCATTAACAACTTGTAACTTATTACCTTCATAAACCTCAATCGCGCGGGCGTAGATAGGAAAGGTAAGGCTATCCAATCTCACCGTCCAGCCTTTTTTAGGTATCAGTATCGGGCCATAGTTATCTACGTTCCATTTAAATGCAGGCATCTTACCGTTTAAGCTATATATTTTAAACTGGTTGTTAACCGGGTAAACAGGCTCCGGAGTGTTTTTGGGATGAATATTCGGCACCAGCGACTTCACTACCGAGTAACCCTTCAGCGTATTAGCCGATTCTTTAGTCATGGTTGGGTTGGCCGAGCTTGGGTCGTAATTGGTGGTAATCTGCAGGTCTTCGTAAATCTTAGGGTTAAGCTGCGTGGTGGTTTGCAGGGTATAATCAATCTGCTCGCCCGGTGGGTTGGGCATGGCCTTCCCGTTAACATATACCTGTGCGTTCACTACACTTAAAGTATCACCCGGTGCGCCCTGGCAGCGTTTAATGTAGTTTTCGCGCTTATCAACCGGCCGCAGTAAAGGGGTATCGGCATCCATCGGGTAGTTAAATACCACCACATCGCCTTTTTTAACTTCGCTTAAACCTGGTAAACGGTAGTAAGGTAGTTCCCATCCGTCCCAGTAAGCTTTGGTGTTCAACATCGGCATGGTATGGTGCGCAAACGGGAAAGCGATAGGCGTCATCGGTGTGCGCGGGCCATAGTTAACCTTGCTTACAAACAAAAAGTCGCCCACCAACAGCGAGCGCTCCATGGATGGTGTAGCGATGGTGTAAGCCTCGATAAAGAAAGTACGGATGAGCGTTGCCGCCACTACCGCGAATATGATAGCCTCGGCCCACTCGCGGCCTGATGATTTTTTAAGATGGGCTTTATGCTTCTCTTTGAACTCATCGCTGCGGCTTGGCCCCAGATAAGTTACTTTAGGATCGAAACCCCATTTGGGTAAAAAGTACCATGGCAATAATATAGCCGCGGCCAAATCACGAAACCGCCACTTACCGTACGATTTAACAAAGTCGATATAAATACCAAATGCTACGATAATGTTCACTACCGGTACAAACACCAGTATCATCCACCACATCGGCCTGCCGCTTATTTTTATCATCGCGTAGAAGTTGAATATCGGTATAATACCCATCCAACCTGGTTGGCCCGCTTTTTCAAATAGTTTCCATAAACCAAAGTAAGGCAGTACAAACAGTACAAAAATAAAGATCACCCATTCAACTATATTCACTATGCTAAGTTTTTGGTATTTAACTAATTATTACTTTAAATCAAAATTAAACATATCCTTGGCGGTATAAAATCCTTTTTTACCGTTTATCCATTCGGCAGCTAAAACGGCGCCTAAAGCAAAACCCGAGCGGTTGTGCGCAGTATGTTTAAACTCGATGCTATCCACCTCGCTATCGTAAATAACGGTGTGCGTACCCGGCACGCTATCGATACGTAACGATTCGATAAGCACCTGGTTATTTTTCACCATATCAATCTGCGATTCTTCATCGCCGGTATTATCCTGCAGCACGTTTACCCATTCGCTTTTAGCATCAATATTTTCGATGATGCCTTCGGCAATGGTCATGGCCGTACCGCTTGGCGAATCGAGCTTTTGGGCATGATGGATCTCCTCAACCTGTACCTCGTAGTACGGATATTTATTCATCAGCTTTGCCAAAACCTGGTTAACATGGAAAAACACGTTAACACCTACGCTAAAGTTTGACGCGTAAAGTAAAGCGCTGTCGTGCTTTTCGCAGTCGTTTTTTACCTGCTGTAAAGATCCGTACCAGCCGGTAGTACCTACAACAATAGGCGTTTGCGCTTCAAAACATTTTTGAATGTTCCCCAAAACCGAATCGGGCGTGGTAAAATCAATAGCGGCATCGGCCTTTTGCAGGTTCTCGATGGTAAACTGGTTAAGGCTGTGCTCATCAATTTTCAGAACGATCTCGTGTCCGCGGTCGGTAGCGATCTTTTCGATGATCTTACCCATTTTGCCGTATCCTAATAATGCTATCTTCATTTCAAAAAAAACGTAATTTTTAACGCGGGGGTAAAAGTACTATTAAAATTTGAAGCATAAACAGGCTGGCTCATTAACGATGGCGAAATTTTAAAGCTGAGGTTATCATCCATGGTGTACGAATGCATAAACTTGGCCTCAACATACGCGTCGACAATGTTGATGCCCCAAACCGCCACAAAACCAAAAATACTCAGGTCGCGGTTGCGGCGCAGGTTATCTTTAAAGTTATAAATGGCCTGATCGCTTGCATTGGTTATAACCGAGCCATTGTAAATGCCTAAAGGTTCGCCAACCGGGTAAAGGTTATTCCCTAGTGCATCCTTCACGTATTCGATATTGCCGGCTGCATCAAGTATAACCGGCCGGCCGCGTTCGCGCCATTGTGCTTCTTTCAAAAAAGCGTTATAATCCTTGCCGTTGGTATAAATATTATAGGCTAATGTGGCTAAACCACCATATATGGCAGGCAGGCGCCACCACAGGCCATGCCTGTTATATATTTGCCCCAAACCCGGAAAATATAACGATCTCATTACCGCTTTTCGGGGGCTGTGTGTACTATCCGGGTGGTAAACGGGTTCCTTTTTTTTAGGTTTTACCTGTGGTGTAAAAAAGCGACTCTCTTTCAGCGAATCCGCCTTACGGATGCTGTTATCTTTTTTATCGTGATGTACAACCGTATCAGGTGTTTGCGCCTTTAGTTCTGATACGGCAAACAGCAAAACAACGATGAGCAAATATCTCTTCATCCGTAGTTTACCAATCCAGCATTTCTAAAATGCGGCCCATATCCTCGGCCGATAAAAACGGTATCTCTATAGCGCCTTTGCCGGCACTGCCCATTTTTATCTTTACCATGGTGCCAAATTTCGAAGCCAGGTCGTCTTGTATCTTTTTAACCTGAAAAGATAGTTCTTCAGGTTTTTTACCTTCTTTTTTAGGAGTGGCGCGTTGCAGTTCGCGGGCCATCTCTTCAACCTTACGTACAGACAAACCCTGCTGCACAATCTGTTTGTGCAGGTACAGTTGTGCTACCGGGTCGTTTATGGTGATGATCGCTTTGGCGTGGCCCATGGTAATCTCCCCATCGCGTAGCGACGCCTGGATATCGGGCGGTAACTTCAGCAAACGCAGGTAATTGGTAACTGTAGGGCGACTTTTGCTCACGCGATCACCCAGCTCCTCCTGCTTCAGGCCCACTTCGTCAATCATCCGCTGAAAGCTCAGGGCAACCTCAACCGGGTTAAGATCCTGGCGTTGAATGTTCTCAATCAGCGCCATCTCCAACATCTGCTGGTCGTTAGCCTGGCGCACGTAGGCCGGTATCTGGGTAAGACCCGCAATCTTTGATGCCCGCAACCTGCGCTCGCCCGATATCAGCTGATAGGCGTGCGCGTTAACCTTACGTACGGTAATGGGTTGTATTAAGCCTTGTAGCTTTATCGAGTCGGCAAGTTCCATCAGGGCCTGCTCGTCAAACTCGGTACGGGGCTGGTAAGGGTTTACTTCAATTTCGGCTATCTTGATCTCGCTTATCGAGCTCAGGCTTGCTTCGGCAGCAATTTCGGTTTTCGCCGTTGCCGCTTTGGTGCTTAAAACCGTGTTTGCCGAATCATCATTTAACAGGGCGCTTAAACCTCTTCCTAAAACATTTCTCTTTTCTGCGCTCATTATATCTATACAGTTGCGGTAGTTACGTTAATTTCTTCTTTGGCCAGGCCGTTGTTACGGATGATCTCGCGGGCAAGGTTAAGGTAGTTAATGGCTCCCTTGCAATTGGCATCGTGCATAATTACCGATACGCCAAAGCTTGGTGCCTCACTTAAACGTGTATTGCGCTGTATAATTGTTTCAAACACTAACGATTCGAAATGACTCTTTACCTCCTCAACCACCTGGTTCGACAGGCGCAGGCGCACATCGTACATGGT
>Ga0157372_10002320_pt1 | contig 20607 bp, 18 predicted proteins | sample C55metaG_FD_115307 | JGI IMG/M metagenome (GOLD analysis project Ga0157372, IMG submission 115307) | Corn rhizosphere microbial communities from Kellogg Biological Station, Michigan, USA - C5-5 metaG | ecosystem: Host-associated > Plants > Roots > Rhizosphere > Soil | place: USA: Michigan... | reverse complement strand
GGCCAAGACGATACTGCGCGATTCGGCGGATAACGCGCGCAGATGCGCCAGCAGCGCATCGTCCACCGGTATGAAAGCGGCAATAAAGCCGATCGGGACGGGGGCCCGGACCGGCACGGCGACCAGCCAGTAGATGTGTCCGCCTGCCGCGACCAAGGATGCGGCTTTGTCGTTGACGGCCGCCGATCCGAGCAACTCCGGGAAGTGGAAACGCCGGCCCAAATGGCCCCCTGCAGCGGTATCGACTTCGAGGGAACCGTCGAGCCCCACAAGCATCATTCGGCTCGCGCCGATGCGCTGGCTGTGATTGCGCAGCGCCGACAACTCTGTCGGACGATTGTGCTGCGCGATGGCAGACCGCAACGCATAATCGAGGGATGAGACTTTGACGGCATCGGTGACGCGCTCGGAAAGAAAATCGAGCTGGCGGGTGAACACACCCATTTCCCCGGCGAGTTCGCGCTTGCCACGCTCCACGAGGTTATGGCGAAGATAGAAATACGCCACCGCAGCCGTGAGCGCCTGCACGGCCACCAGCGTGACCGCGAGGAAAAGCGCAAGCCGGGTGCGGAAGCTCATTCAGTAGCTTCCCATGTGCATGTGCTTCGGCGGCGGCGCGAGCAGCGGAAGCGACAGCGCGAATTTTGCCGGCAACTTCAACGCCAGCGTGCCGGACGGCAGCGCACGGCCGGGCGCGAGCTGCGGATGCCAGACTTCGACTCGGTAATTACCGGGCGGCGCTTCGATCTGCGCATGGCCTTGCGAGTCGGTTATCGCCACCCAAGGCGAATCGGCCACATAGATGTAGGCGATCATGTGGTCGTGGATGTTGCATCCGATGGCGGCAATCCCCGCCTTGTAGAAGACGACGGGCTCGGATTTCCGGCCTTCGTCGATTTCGAAAGCAAACTGCTTGATGGGCGAAAACGAATAGACCTGATGCATGGTCGTATCGTTGTTGGTGAAGACCACGCGGCCGCCCTTCCGAAGCACGGTGACCAGCGGAAGGAAGGTCTCCTTGCGCTGATCGATGACCGCCTCGGCTGGCAGGCGCGAGGGCTCGGCAGTCGAGGCGGAGGTCAGCGCCACCACGGCATTGGCGGCGGGGCGGCCGCTCGTATCCGTGATTTCGACGGTGACGGGGGCGGCGCGTGCCTCCGCCCTGAGCAGGACGGCAGCGCAGGCAAGCAGAACGGGGAGCTTGGACATGCCTAACGATAGGTCAGATTGGTTACGCTTCGCTTTGCGGGCGGTTGACAAGCGGTAAATGGACAGGGGCAAATCCCCCTGCCGGATGATGCGGCACCCACTCAGGCGAGGACATCCATGGCCTTCTGGAACCGGCGCAAACCGCTCGATTTGGCGGCGGCCACCGACGCGGCGCATCGCCTGAAACCGACGCTTAGCTGGCCGCATCTGGTCGCAATGGGAGTGGGGGCGATCGTCGGCACCGGCATCTACACGCTGACCGGAATTGGCGCGGGGCTGGCGGGGCCTGCCGTGATTCTGTCGTTTCTGCTTTGCGGCGTGATCTGCGCCTGCGCCGCCTTCTGCTATGCGGAAATGGCCACCATGATTCCGGCGGCCGGCAGCGCCTATATTTATAGCTATTCCGTGCTCGGTGAACTGCTCGCCTGGATCGTCGGCTGGAGCCTGATTCTGGAATACACCGTTGCAGCCGCCGCGGTTGCGGTGGGGTGGTCGGCGCACGTGGCAGAGTTTGTTCAGGCCGCAGGGTTGCCTCTTCCGTCAGCCCTCCTGAATGGCGTCATGGCGGGCGGGGTCGTCGACCTTCCGGCCATCGTCATCGCCGCCGCCGTAACGCTGCTCCTCATCATCGGCACGCGCGAGAGCGCGACGGTCAACATTGTGCTGGTCATCGTCAAACTCGCAGCATTGGTACTATTCGTTGTGCTCGCGAGCACCGCTTTCAGCGGTGCGCGCTTCCACCCGTTCATGCCGTTCGGCTTCTTCGCCCATATCGGGCCGGATGGCGTGAAGCGCGGCGTGCTCGCGGCGGCGGCGCTCGTCTTTTTCGCATTCTATGGCTTCGATGCTGTCTCCACCGCCGCCGAGGAAACCAAACGGCCTTCCCGCGATCTGACGGTCGGCATCATCGGCTCGATGCTGCTGTGCACGCTCATATACATGGCAGTGGCCGCATCGGCTTTGGGCGGCTCCTATTTCGAAGAATTCTCGAAGACCGGCGCGCCGCTCGTTTACATTCTCAATGCATTAAGTCACGGCGCCGCGGCGCAGATCGTGGCGAGCGCGGCGATTATCGCGCTGCCGACGGTGATTCTGGTCCTGATGTATGGACAAAGCCGCATTTTCTTCGTGATGGCGCGCGACGGATTGCTGCCGCCATCCCTGGCGGTCGTCAGCCGCAGCCGCGGAACACCGGTTTTAATGACAGCGCTCACCGGGCTTGTCGTCGCGGTGCTCGCGGCGACCCTGAAGCTCGATCAGATCGCGCTGCTTGCCAACGCCGGCACGCTTTGCGCCTTTGTGGCCGTCGCAAGCAGCATGCTGGTGCTGCGGCTGCGCGAACCGGGCCGCATCCGTCCCTTCCGCACACCTTTGCCCTGGCTGGTCGGTCCTGTCTGCGTGGTGGGTTGCCTCTACCTTTTCTTCAACGGCCTGCCCGCATTCACGCAATGGTGGTTCCTGTTCTGGAACAGCCTCGGAGTGATCATTTACTTCGGCTATGGGGCCTGGCGCAGCCGGCTGGCCCGGGCTTCCGCCTGACGCTCATCCACTTTGGCTTAACCGTGCTCTGCTACTCTAGCGGGTATGGCAAGTCGTTTTCCCAACGTAAAGTTTGAGGAAAATCCGCGCGAGCTCAGCCACCCGACGCTCCGCTTCCTGCGCAGCTATTGGGAGGAGAAGCGCGGCGGCCGCGCCATGCCGTCGCGGGCCGACATCCGTCCCTCGCAGATTCGGGAGCACCTGCCCTGGATCGTCATGCTGGATGTGCTGCCGGGGTTGAAAGATTTCCGCTACCGGCTGATCGGCACCCTCGTCACCCGTTACTTCAATGCCGATGCGACCGGGCAGACGATCAGCGAGGCCTGGGCATCGCAGGGTGGAGATGGCGTGAGAGGGCTGCTCGGGATCCTGCGCGACGTCGCGCGGAACAAAGTGGTTCTGCGCCTCTACGGCGAAAAGGACTGGAGCAGCTTCGGACTCGAAAAATTCGAAAGCCTCTACCTGCCCCTTTCGGACGACGGCGAAAACGTCAACGTCATCCTGCAGGCTTTCGTATTCAACCCGCCGGAGGTTCTGCTCGCCCGTGAAATCATGCGGACCAACGGCGGCGAGCTGCCGCACATTCCCAAGCTGTCCGCCTGATCGGCTTGCGGCTTCCGCCGGGCTGCGGATAGCTACTCCGTGGGAGGACGATTCATGGCGAGCGCAGCGCAGCCCGAACCTCAACGCCGAAGGATGACCCTCGTCGTGGCGGCCTCTTCGGCCGGCACCGTGTTCGAGTGGTATGACTTCTTCATCTACGGCTCGGTCGCGCCGATCATCGCCAAGCATTTCTTTGCTGCCGCGGGCGAGACGCAAGGCTATATCCTGGCCCTGCTGACGTTCGCTGCCGGATTTTTTGCGCGGCCCTTCGGCGCCATCGTGTTCGGACGGCTGGGGGACCGCACCGGGCGCAAGCGCACCTTTCTGGTCACCATCACCGTCATGGGATCGGCGACCTTTCTTGCGGGCCTGTTGCCGGACGCAAAGGCCATTGGCATCGCCGCGCCGTGGCTTTTGGTGCTGCTGCGGGTCGCGCAAGGCTTCGCCATCGGCGGCGAATATGGTGGCGCCGCGATTTATGTGGCGGAGCACGCGACGGATGGGCGCCGCGGAAGCGCGACCGGGTGGATCCAGCTCTCTGCCTCCATTGGGCTGATCCTGGCGCTCGGGATTATCCTGCTGGTCCAGCGCGTAATGGGCGAACAGGCATTCGCGGCCTGGGGCTGGCGCATTCCGTTCCTCCTCTCGGCGATCCTGCTCGGCCTCTCGCTCTGGATTCGTCTGCGGCTGGATGAATCGCCACTGTTCCAGCGCATTCGGGACGAAGGACGGCTTGCGCGTGCGCCGTTGCGGGAAGCGCTCCTCGATCGGACTAACCTGAAGATCATCCTGATCGTATTGTTCGGCCTTCTGATGGGGCAGGGCGTGGTCTGGTACCTGGCGCAGTTCTACACCCTGTTCTTCCTGCAAAAGGTGCTGAGGCTCGATCTCGCGCACGCCACGCTGCTGATCATGGTGGTGACCTTTATCACCCTCCCCTTCTACATGTTCTTCGCCTGGCTCTCGGACCGCGTGGGGCGCAAGCCGGTGATGCTTGCGGGATTGCTGCTCACGGCAGTGGCCACCTTTCCGATCTTCCACACGCTCACCGAATCCGTGAATCCGACGCTGGCGACAGCAACCGCGCGCGCGCCGGTGAAGGTGATCGCCGCGCCCGCCGATTGCTCCGTGCAGTTCAACCTGGTCGGCACAGCCAAATTGGTGACCTCGTGCGACATCGCCAAGGCGGCCCTCACCAGTGCCGGTATCCCCTACCGCAATGAACAGGCGCCGCAGGGCAGCTTCGCGCGCGTGCATGTGGGGGGCGCGGATATCGCAAGTCCCGATGGCCGCAGCCTGAATCCCGTTCAGCTCGCTGCCGCCAAGAAGGATTTCGCCGTGCGGCTGGAGAAGGCGCTCAGCGCTGCCGGGTATCCGCCCAAAGCGGACCCGGCCGCCGTGAATGTGGCACGCACATTGCTCATTCTCACCATTCTTGCCCTAGCGGCGGCCGCGCTATACGCGCCGCAGGCCGCGGCACTGGTCGAGCTGTTTCCCACGAGGATTCGATACACGGCGCTATCGTTGCCTTACCATGTGGGCGTGGGCTGGTTCGGCGGCTTCCTTCCGGCGACCGCTTTTGCCATCGTGGCGGCGAGCGGTAACATCTACGCGGGGCTGTGGTACCCCGTAATCGTCGCCGGAGCGAGCTTCTGCATTTCACTGCTGCTCCTGCCGGAAACCTATCAACGTCACATAGCCTAGATGGCGAGGCCTAGGTCTCGCTGCGGCCGATGGAATGCGACATCGCCTCGAGCTGGAATCGCGCGACCGTGCGCAAGAGGCCGCCCAGCCGCGGCGGGGACTTCTCCGAGGCGGCGAGCAATTGAAACATGTGCATGCGATTGGCGTGCAGAATGCTGTCAAAGATCGAGTCCGCTTCGTCGCGAAGCCGTCCTCTGTCCCGCATCATCCGGGTAAAGATGCCGCGTGCTAAAGCCGGACGCTGCTTGTGTCCGAGCAGGAGATAAGACAGCTTCAACTGTCCGTCCGCGGAGACGATTTCCGGCATGAAGGGCTTGTGTTCGGGAGCAGCACTGACGTCTCCGCGGCCGATCAATATCCCGGCCCTTTCGACGTTCATGTGCACACTCAGGGCGAAAGCTTCACTACCGCTCGCGAAACCCCATTTGCCGAACACCTGCAGAGGGTCACACAGCTGATACCGCACAAGGACTTCGCCGGAAAACTGTCCGCTTAAACCTACTCCGTCGGTTGTTTGAAATTGCGTGGCATGCCCATGGTTCGCGAATTCTACGACAGGCATGATCACGTCCATGCCCTTGTAGCGGAAAACACGCGATTCGAGGAAGCGCCTCTGGATGACTTCAGACGTGGGCTCTGCGACCCACCGGTAGCAATAGTAGCCGTTCTTCAAGAGGTCCCGCAGTTCCGGTGAGGCTTCCTGCATGACCTCGAAAATACCCTCGATTTCTCGGCGCCCGGCTGGCCACGAGAATTCGCGCTCATAGTTCTCAATGAAGGCGCGCTCCCGCTCCCCTACCGGGGCGTCATCCGCCAGCCCAAACGCGTTGTTGTGAAACTGGATGTGCCTGTGGTCGACCAAGAGCGAGTCTGGCACTTTCACCTTGATCGGCTGCGACGGATCTACCGGAAAAAGTCCCCGTCCGTAGCAGCCGTGGCGGAGGCAAATGTTCTCTGCTGTGCCGCCGAGAGCTCGGAATTCGGCCAGCATGTCATCCCAGAGCGCGGCATCGGCGGACACAACGAACTCCCTTCACCCATGCCTGTCCTAGAGCAGTCCAGCGGCAATCATTGCGTCGCGAACCTTTGCCTGCCCCGCGTCTGTGAGCGGCATCATGGGCGCGCGCAGCTCGTTGCGGCAGAGGCCGAGCAGCGACGCCGCGAATTTTACCGGCGCCGGAGAGGGCTCGCAGAACAGCCCCTCGTGCAGCGGCATGAGTCGCTCGTGAAGCGCGCGCGCGGCGGCGAAATCCGCGCGCATGCACGCCTCCTGGAATTCCGAACACAGCCGCGGCGCGACGTTCGCGGTCACTGAAATGCAGCCATGGCCGCCATGGGCCATGTAGCCGAGCGCGCTCGCGTCGTCGCCGGAGAGCAGCAGCCACTCTGTGCCACAAGCCAGCCGCTCGCGCGTCGGGCGCGAGAGATTGCCGGTCGCATCCTTGACGCCGACAATGTTCTCAATCTTCGAGAGCTGCGCCATGGTCTCTACGGCAATGTCCACCACTGCCCGGCTCGGAATGTTGTAGATGACGATGGGGATCTGCACCTCTTCCGCCAAGGTGGCCAGATGGTGGTAGAGACCTTCCTGCGATGGCTTGTTGTAGTAGCCAGTGACGGAGAGGACCGCGTCCGCACCGGCATCCTTGGCGGCCTTCGCAAGTTCGATCGCCTCGGCCGTGCAGTTCGAGCCGGCGCCGGCGAGCACCGGCACGCGGCCATTGGCCTCCTGCACGCAGATTTCGATCACCCGCCGGTGTTCCTGGTTGGTGAGGGTGGGCGATTCACCCGTGGTGCCACAGGGCACAAGCCCATGACTGCCTTCCGCGATCTGCCAGGCAATGAGGCTCCGCAATGCCCCTTCGTCCAATTGGCCGCCCTTCATGGGCGTGATAAGCGCCGGAATGGAACCTTTAAGCCGCTCGCGCACTTGGCGCATGTGTCGACCCGATCAAATCTCGTGGCAAAAATACCTCGCAAACGCTTAGGCCATCAAGACGCGATGGCAACGACGCAAGCCAGCGATACGCATGGACCGACTCGGAGTTCTGCTTGATATCCATGGGGATCTTCCGCGCGATACTTCTGGCCGGAGCGGCGGCCCTGCTGGCGGCGACGGCGGCGCTGCCGCAAACCCGCACCGCACCGCTGGCCTCCGGCGATGGCATTTCCATCATCACCGAACGGCGCGCGGGATTCGTGCGCGTGCTCAGCCCCGCGGATCACGCGCTGTTCCTGCAAGCCTATGCGGCCACCGAGCACGACAACTGGAGCACCGCGCTGGCCCTGGCGGCACAGGGTCGCGACACGATGGCGCGGCGGTTCATCGAATGGCGCTATCTCCTGGACAAGGACAGCGGCGCGCCCTTCGACCGCATCGCCGCTTTTCTGCACGACTATCCCGAATGGCCGATGCGCGATGCGCTCTATGCCCGCGCCGAAGCGGTGATGGGCGGAAATCTGCCGCCACAGACGGTGCTTGCGTTTTATGCCGGGCACCAACCCGTATCGCCCATCGGCAAGATTCGACTGGGCGAGGCGTATCTTGCCACCGGCAACGCTGCCAAAGGACGAGCGCTGATTCAGCAGGCCTGGATCGCCGGCGATTTCGATAGCGCCCAGGAATACGAGATTGTCTCCCGCCACCGCGATATCCTCGCGGCCGATATCGACCGCGCGCGCCTGAACCGGCTGCTGCTCGACGACGAGACGACCGAAGCGCGCCGCGAGCTTCCCCGCGCGCCGGCCGATGCGCAGCAAGTGGGCCAGGTGCGCATCGCGCTGCGCACTGCGCCGGCTCAAGGTGTCGAGATGATCGGCAGGCTGCCGGCAACGCTGCAGAACGATCCCGGCCTTCTGTTCGACCGCATCAAGCTGATGCGCGCCTGGAAGCAGGTGGACACGATCGCTCTTTATCTGTCGCGCATGCCCACGCGGCAGCTGGCGCAAATCGATCCCGGCAAGTGGTGGAGCGAGCTCAGCGCCGACGCGCGCGAGGCCATCTCGGAGCGGCATTTCCAGACGGCGCACAGCATTATCGCCTACAGTGGTTTGACTTCGGGAGATGAATTTTCAGACGCGCAATTCCTCGCGGGTTGGCTGGACCTGCGGTTCCTGCGCAACCCGCGCGAGGCGCGCACACATTTCCTGCTGCTGGGCAAGAACCTTGATCGCCCGATCAGCAAGTCGCGCGCCTACTACTGGGCGGGCCGCGCCAGCGAAGCGGCCGGCGAAATCGCGCTGGCGCGGGCGGACTATCGCTATGCCGCGCAATATTCCCAGACCTTCTACGGTCAGCTTGCGCTGGCGAAACTCGATCCAACGCCGGTCCTGCACGTTGCCGAAACACCGGCGCCCACCACAGCCGCCGATGTCGCGCAATACCAGAGCCAGGATCTCACCCACGCCATTCACGTCATCGGCGATCTGGGACTTGTGGCGCATTTGCGCACCTTCGCGACCTACGATGCGGAAACCCACCCCGAGGCGAAGCATCTGAAGCTGCTGCTGACCGATCTTGCCAACATGGGCTTCACCGATGCCGCCATCCGCGCCGCGAAAACCGCCGCTTATCGCGGCATTCACCTGTTGCCCTATTCGCATCCGGTGATTGGGCTGCCCGGCTATTCCGGGCCCGGCTACACGCCGGAACCGGCGTTCGTGCTGGCGCTGATCCGGCAGGAGACGGAGTTCGATCCCGCCGCGGTCAGCGGCTCAGGCGCGCGCGGCCTGATGCAGCTGATGCCGGCCTCCGCGAAGCTCGATGCGCAACGCGGGAACCTGCCGTTCTGGCCGAACCGGCTGCTCAGCGACACGGGCTACAACATGCAGCTCGGCATGATCGAGCTGGGCGATAATCTCGGCTATTTCGGCGGCTCCTATTTGCTCGCCGTTGCCGCCTACAATGCCGGCCGCACCAATGTGAACCGCTGGATCAGCACCTACGGCGATCCGCGCAGCCCGGTCGTGGACCCGGTCGACTGGATAGAGGAAATTCCGTTCGTCGAAACCCGCAATTACGTGCAGAGGGTGCTCGAGAATGCCGAGGTTTACCGCAACCGGCTTGGGGGGCGCGACGAATCTTTGCGCATCCTGACCGATCTTTATCGCCCGCGCGTTCCCGATGCGCGGCCGCTGCCGGCTGCTCCGCCCGCGCTTCGCTCCGACGCGGACAATTCAGAATCCGTGGCGCGCCGCTGAACCGGCGCCGATCTTTCCATTTCATAAGCCGGTGATGTCCGCTCCATTGCGGCACAAAGCACGCTGCTGGAACCGTAACGGAAGGTTCTCGAAACTGAGAGCGGACCGACGCCAACCCTTTCAAAAGCACCGCTAAAGCCGGGTGTTCCGGAGCTCGCGGCCATCCGGCCGTTGCGGCTGCCGGAAAAAAGGGAGTGTCTCATGAAGCACCGGAAATTCCAGGCGCTGCTGCGCCACGCGGCCGTGTGGTCAATCGTAGCCGGAATGGGAACGCAGAGCTTCGCCGCCGCGGCTCCTCTCGCGCCCAATGACGAAAAGACCACGACACCGATTCAGCACGTGATCATCATCGTGGGCGAGAACCGGACCTACGATCACCTGTTCGCGACGTATGTTCCGCCGAAAGGCAGCACACGAAACCTGCTCTCCGAGGGCATCGTCAATGCGGATGGAACCGCTGGCCGGAACGTCGCGGCCGCAGCACAGCTCATGGGCCTGGACACAGACGAATATTCGATCAGCCCCGCTGTTACAGGGCTTTATCGCAAGCTGCCGAAACCGACCACCGGTTCTGTGCATACCACCGCGAGCGATACGAACCCGCCGCCCTTCGCAACCGAACAGGCGGCCAAAGCCGTAGATTACGGCCTTGAGGACAATGACATCGTGCTGCTGACGACGGGAGCTTCCGGTCTTCCCGTCAAAGTGCCGGATACCCGCATTCCGAATGCGCTGAAACTGCCCAACGCGCCGTTCGAGCTAACCGGCCTTTACGATGCGTACATGAACAGTCCCGTCCATCGCTTCTTCCAGTCCTGGCAGCAGATGGACTGCAGCACCAACTACGCCACGGCCGAAAATCCCTCTGGCTGCCGCAACGACCTGTTTCCCTGGGTCGAGGTGACGGCCGGGTTCAACGAAGGCTCTACAGCCGACGGTTTCTACAACGTGCAAAAGGGCGATGCGCCCTACTTCACGTCGCTGGCGAACGAGTATGCGATGGCGGACAATTATCATCAGCCTGTCGCGGGCGGGACCGGCGCCAACAGCATCATGCTTGGCTTCGGCGACCTGATTTACTACTCGGACGGCTATGGCAACCCGGCGACGCCGCCCGCGAGCCAGATCGAAAACCCCAACCCGATCCCAGGCACGAACAATCACTACACCAACGACGGCTATTCGGCGGGCAGCTACGTCAATTGCGCCGACCAAAAGCAGCCGGGAGTCAAGGCCATCGCCTCGTACCTGCGCTCGCTGTATTACAAGCCGGCGCCGAATTGCCAAAAGGGCGCCTATTACCTCGTCAACAATTATAACCCCGGCTTTATTGGCGACGGATCGCTGGACCGCTCAAAATTCCACATCCCTCCGGTAAACACCCGTTCGATCGGAGACGACCTGAACGATCACGGGATTTCGTGGACGTATTACGGCGAACACTGGAACGCCTATGTGGCGGGACAGCCCCATGCCTATTGCAACATCTGCAATCCATTCCAGTACCAGACGCAGATCATGACCGATCCGAAACAGCGCAAGGAGCACCTGAAGGATACGCTCGATCTCTATGCGGCCATTGCGGCGGAGAAGCTTCCGGCAGTGTCGTTCGTAAAGCCCAGCGGGCTGAACGATGGACATCCTTCGAGCTCCAAGTTCGATATCTACGAGGCGTTTGTGAAGAAAATTCTGGATGAGCTCCAGGCCCATCCCGATCTCTTCGCACACACCGCGGTGTTCATCACCACCGATGAAGGCGGCGGCTATTACGATTCAGGCTACGTCCATCCGCTGGATTTCTTCGGCGATGCCAGCCGCATCCCGCTGATCGTCGTCTCGCCCTATTCGCAGAATCTTGGGGTGGTGCACAGCTACAGCGATCACGTGTCGCTGCTGAAGTTCATCGAGCGGAATTGGTCCTTGCCGCGGATTTCGCAGCGGAGCCGGGACAACCTGCCCAACCCGCTTTATGCCAAGGGCAATCCCTATGCCCCAACGAACGGGGCCGCGATCGGCGATCTGATGGAGTTCTTCAACTTCAAGAAATGACGCATGGGAAGGGTGCTCGCCAAGGGCGGGCACCCTGCCTACCCCGTCCTACGCGGCTGCACGGCTGAGCGAGCAGAGAAATTCGCGGGCCTGGCGCTGCGCCTCGGCGATTTGCGCCGGGCTCATTTCCGCTGAAAGTTGCGCCCGCCAGCTTTTCGCCGGTTCGATCCCCCGCATCGCCGCCAGATTGAACCATTTGTGCGCCGCAACGTAGTCCACGCTCACGCCCTGCCCTGTCGAATACGCAAGTCCGAGATTGTAGAGCGCGTCTGCGCGCCCATTCAGCGCTTCGCTCTCGTATTGCGAGAGCGCATCGATATCGATGCAAGCCATCCCCTGCCCCTTTTTCGCCGCCCCGGCGATCCGTTCACACTGCCCCGGGCCAATCCCGAGCGCGGGTGGATGCTGATCGTGGAAAAACTAAGGCAGCGTTAACAGGATTGGCATTCCTGCAACACCTGTGGCGAGATCATGTCGAGGCGGTGGCCGAAGAACGCGCTCGCTGCCCGAACAGCGCCTTCCGCGCTTCCTCCTGCGCCTTGGGGTCGTTTGCCTGGGACCGAAGCTCTTGCCCGATGGCCAGCCCGCGCTGAACCGCGGGACGCGCGCGAAGCCGGTCCACCCAGATTTTCAGATTGGGGAATTCGCCCAGGTTCTGCCCGAGTCGCACGCCGGACAACACCCATCCAATGCACGCCATATCGGCAATGGAATAGTTACCAGCCAGGAAGTTTCGCGAGGCGAGTCGGGCATCCATGACCCCGAACAACCGGTTCACCTCATCGGTGTAGCGTCTTCTGGCGTAATCGATCTTCTCGGTCGCATAATTCATGAAGTGATTGGCCTGGCCCGTCATGGGGCCGAGGCCGGCCATCTGCCAGAACAGCCATTCCTCCACCTGGATGCGCCTGCGCTCATCGCCCGGGTAGAACTTGCCCGTTTTTCGGCCAAGATACTGGAGGATCGCGCCGGATTCGAAGACCGAAACCGGCCGCCCGCCCGGGCCTTCGGGATCGACGATGGCCGGAATGCGGTTGTTGGGAGAGATGCGGAGAAACTCCGGCTTGAACTGCTCGCCCTTGCCGATGTTCACCGGGTGGATTGTGTAAGCGAGCCCGCATTCCTCCAGCATGATGCTGACCTTGGTGCCGTTCGGCGTGGGCCAGTAGTAGAGGTCGATGGGGCGGGAGGGGCGCTTCTGCGAAGCGCGGAGATTCGATTTGGATCTGGTGAAGGATTTTGAGGGCTTGGCCGCGGCGGCTCCGACCTTGCGCTTGCGCGGGGCCAGAGCAGCCGCGGCTTTCGCCATCGATGGATTATGCGCTCTTCTTGCGCTTGGAGGACTTGCGCTTCGCGCCGCCCTTCCGTGCGCTCGTCTTGCGCGCTGCGCCCCGTGCAGACGCCGCTTTCCGCGTTGTCTTGCGCTTGGCGCCGGTCTTTCTTTTTGAGGTCATTGGCATGTCAAACGACTCCTCTTGTGTCTGGGCACGCGCGACTCGCGCGCCCCAAAACGGAGGGAATATGGAGGAATTTTTCTTAACGATGCAATACCGGCTGTCCTGAGCAGCCGACGCAAATCCGCAAGGTTTCGTAAATCCCTGTAATTTGCAGCGCTTCAGCACTTCATCTCTATACGGATGAAATCCCCTGCCCTAAAGCGCGCCGGCGGTCAATGCTTGAAAATTGTGCGAATCACCCTTCGCCGCCAATTCCGAGTCGCCTTTTCAGGATGTCGTTGACGACCTTCGGATTCGCTTTTCCGCCTGTCTGCTTCATCACCTGACCGACGAACCATCCCGCGAGATTGGGTTTCTTCTTCGCCTCTTCCACCTTGCCGGGGTTCGCGGCGATCACCGCATCGACCGCCGACTCGATGGCGGATATGTCGGTCACCTGGCGCAGGCCGCGTGCGTCGACAATCGCGCGTGGGTCGCCGCCTTCGTGCCAGAGGATGTCGAGCAGGTCCTTCGCGATCTTGCCGGAGATGACGTTCTCGGCCAGCAGCTGCAGGATCGCCGCATTCTGCGACGGCGACACCGGGCTCGTGATGATCGACAGCCCCGCCTTGTTGAGGCGGCCGAAAACTTCGTTGTTCAGCCAGTTCGCGGCCGCTTTCGCTTCACTGCCTTCCGCCAGTATCGCTTCGAAATAATCGGCCGTTTCCTTTTCGGCGACCAGCACGGCCGCGTCGTAGGTCGATAGCCCGGCCTTGATGAACCGCGCCTTCTTCTCATCCGGCAATTCGGGCAAGGAGCGGGCGATCTCCGCGATCCAGGCCTCCTCCAGCTCCAGTGGCAGGAGATCGGGATCGGGGAAGTAGCGGTAATCGTGCGCCTCTTCCTTGGAGCGCATGGAGCGGGTTTCGCCGGCGCGGGAATCGAACAGGCGCGTCTCCTGATGGATGGCGCCACCGGATTCCAGAATATCCACCTGCCGCCGCGCCTCGTATTCCACCGCCTGCATGACGAAGCGCATCGAATTCACGTTCTTGATTTCGCAGCGCGTGCCCAGCGGCGCGCCGGGCCGGCGCACAGACACGTTCACATCGGCGCGCATGGAGCCTTCGTCCATGTTGCCGTCGCAGGTGCCGAGATAGCGCACGATCGCGCGCAGCTTGCGCAGGAACGCGGCGGCTTCCTCGCTGCCGCGCATGTCGGGCTTGGTGACAATCTCCATCAGCGCCACACCGGACCGGTTGAGGTCGACGTAAGTCTGATCGGGATGCTGGTCGTGCAGGCTCTTGCCCGCGTCCTGCTCCAGATGCAGCCGCTCAATGCCGACCGTGCGGCTTTCGCCGCCCGGCAGATCGACGATGACTTCGCCTTCGCCGACGATGGGCTGCTTGTACTGGCTGATCTGATAACCGGCGGGCAGATCGGGATAGAAATAGTTCTTGCGGTCGAACACCGAGCGCCGGTTGATTTTCGCCTTCAGCCCCAGCCCGGTGCGGATCGCCTGCTCCACGCATTTGCGATTGATCACCGGCAACATGCCCGGCATGCCGGCGTCGACGAAGCTCACCTGCGAATTCGGTTCCGCGCCGAACGTGGTCGCCGCGCCAGAAAACAGCTTGGCGTTCGAGAGCACCTGCGCATGGACTTCCATGCCAATAACGATCTCCCACTCGCCGGTGGCCCCTCTGATGTATTTCGCGCCCCGCTCGCTCATGCCGTCCACCACTTGTCAGGGCGGGCGGTGAAGCTGGCGGCCAGCTCGATGGCGCGGCCGGCGCGCAGCACGGTCATTTCGTCGAAGGCTTTGCCAATCACCTGAAGGCCGAGTGGCAACCCGTTCTCCGTAAGCCCGGCGGGCACGGCAATGGCGGGCAGGCCGGCGAGGTTCACCGTCACCGTGAACACGTCGTTGAGATACATGGAAACGGGATCGCTGCTCTTTTCGCCCAGCGCAAAGGCCGGCCCCGGCGTGGCGGGGGTGAGCAGGACGTCGCATGTCTCGAACGCCTGCTCGAAATCCCGCTTGATCAGCGTGCGGATTTTCTGCGCCCGCGTGTAGTAGGCATCGTAATAGCCGGCCGAGAGCACATAGGTGCCGATCAGCACCCGTCGCTTCACCTCCGCGCCAAAGCCCTCCGCGCGGCTTCGTTCATAGAGCTCAACGAGATCGTGCGTGCCTTCTGCGCGATGGCCGTAGCGGACGCCGTCGTAGCGGGCGAGATTGGAGGAAGCTTCCGCCGGCGCCACGATGTAATAGGCGGGCAATGCGTATTTGGTGTGCGGCAGCGAGACCTCGATAATCTCCGCCCCCTGCGCCTTCAGCCACCCCGCGCCCTGCTGCCACAGGGCGTCGATTTCCGGCGGCGCGCCCTCGATGCGGTACTCTTTCGGAATGCCGACCCGCAATCCCTTCACGCCGCTGTCGAGCCCCTCCTCGTAATCGGCTACCGGCATATCGACGCTGGTGGAGTCCTTCTCGTCCACGCTCGCCATGTGGCGCAGGAGAATGGCGGCATCGCGCACCGTGTGGGTCATCGGCCCCGCCTGATCGAGCGACGAGGCGAACGCCACAATTCCCCATCGCGAGCAACGGCCGTATGTCGGCTTCATGCCCACAATACCGCTCAGCGCCGCGGGCTGGCGGATGGAACCGCCGGTGTCCGTGCCGGTCGCGGCCAGACAAAGGTGCCCGGCCACCGCCGCTGCCGAGCCGCCCGACGAGCCGCCCGGCACGAGATTCTGGTTCGAACTGCGCGCGCGCCACGGATTGATCACCGGCTTGAAATGGCTGGTCTCGTTGGACGACCCCATGGCGAACTCATCCATGTTGGTCTTGCCCAGCATCACCGCGCCGGCATCCCACAAATTCTGGGAGACCGTGGACTCATACGGCGGCACGAAGTTGCCGAGAATGCGGCTGCCCGCAGTGGTGCGCACACCTTTGGTGCAGAACAAATCTTTGATCGCGAGCGGCAGGCCTTCCAAGGGGCGCGCCTCCCCGCGCGCGATGCGGGCGTCCGACTTTTTCGCCATCTCCAAGGCGCACTCCGGCGTTTCAGTGACGAAGGCGTTCAGCGTGCGCGCCCCTTCCATTGCCGCCACGAACGCCTTGGTCAGTTCCGTGGACGAGAGCTTTTTCTGCGCGAGCGCATCGCGTGCCTCTGCCAAGGTGAAATCTGTCGGCGCGCTCATGCGGCCACCGCCGCGGGCACAAGCGGCTTCTCGTAGAACACCGACCAGGGGGACTCCGGATAATCGAGCACCGGGCCGCAGCGGCGGAAGCCTGCGCGTTCATAGATATGCCACGCTGCGGGATGCCGGTCGCCGGTTTCCAGCACCAGCCGGTTCAAGCCATCCGCGCGCGCCAGCCGCTCGATTTCCGCAACGATGCGGCCGCCGATCCCGCGGCCCTGAGATGCGGTCCGCGTGTACATCCGCTTCACTTCGCCGATGCCGCCCGCGTGACGCTTCAGCGCGCCACAGCCGACGGCGACGCCGTCCGCGCGCGCAACGAAGACGGTTGTCTCCGGCCCCGCCATCTGCTCGACCGTGAGATGATAGCAATGCTCGGGCGGAGTGAGCGCGTGCAGCGTATCGTTCAAATCCGCGATCAGCGCGCGGATTTCATCGGTTAACGGATTTTCGATTGCGATGGAGATGGTCATTTCTACTCCACCACCTTGGGCACGACGAAGAAATTGTCCTCGCTCTGCGGCGCGTTGGCGACGATGGCGGAAGCGTCGCCGCCCGAGGTGACCACGTCGTCCCGCATCCTGAGCGTCTGCGCGACAACGCTAGTCATCGGCTCGACGCCTTCAATGTCCACCGCGTGCAGCTGCTCAATCCAGCCGAGAATGCCGTTCAGTTCGGCCATCATGGGCGCCACGCGCTCGTCCGGAAGGGCGATGCGCGCCAGTTTGGCGATGCGGCGGACGGTGGCCTTGTCGACGGACATGGACTGGTTGGCGCTGGGGTCTGACGACGCCTGCCTAGCAATCCGAAGCGCGAACTGGCAAGCGAAGCGGAGATGTTGGGGAACAGCCATGCCGTTTCAGGTGACCGGCATCGACCACGTCCAGATTGCGGTGCCGAAGGCGCTGGAGGCCGAATGCCTCGCCTTCTACCGCGCGGTGCTGCGCCTTTCTGAAATTCCCAAACCGGAGGAGCTGCGCGGACGCGGCGGCGCCTGGTTTCAGATTGGGACGCTTCAGCTTCATATCGGCCTCGATCCGGAGCCCTCGCCGCCCAGCAAGCGCCATGTGTGTCTTCTGGTGGACGATCTTCCCCGCGCCAAGGCTGAAATCGTGGCGCCTGGCGCGCGTATAGAAGAAGAGGGCGAGGCAGAGGGGCTGCGGCGCTTCTTTATCCGCGGTCCCGCCGGCAACCGCCTCGAATTGGCGGAGCGAGTCCGACCGGCCTAAACGGTTGCGGCGGCCTCGAATCGTTGGCCCGGCGCCGGATTGAAAATCCTGCAGCATCGCGCAGAGCTCATCGTCCGCGATTGCGCCGGATATGCCGGTGGGGAAGCGGCAGCGCCAGAATGTCAGAATATGAGAGATCGCGCCCGTCTTCTGCGCCAGCTCGCGGGATAAACCCGGCGCATCCATTAGAAATTCGCGAAACACAACGGGCCGGCCGTGCTCGACGAATTCGCGGTAGGCAGACTCATAGCGCCCAAGCAGTTGCCGGATGCATTTCAGCGAAGCCAGGATGCCTTCGGCCACGGCGGTCTTCATCTGGCGAGCGGCCGGCTCGCTGCCGCTGCCGGCGTCTGCCGTCCTCAGCTGCTGTAGTCCGGCGAGGACCTGCGGGATCTGCGCGCGCGCATTCCGCAATTGCCACTTGCAATAGAGAACGCCGCGCCAGGCGAGAATGGCGCGGCCGAAAGCGCCCTGATCCAGGCCGAGCGCCGCGCGTAGCGGCTCGAGCTCCGGCCCGATCCGGTTCACCAGCAGCGCCCGCACAAGGCGCGATGTCATCGGATCGCCGGGCTCGACTTCGCCACCTAGCACGACCCGAACGAAGCCGATCAGTTCATTGGCGGCGAATTGCTCCAGTTCGCGCCGCGCATTCGGTTCCAGTTCCAGGCAGCCTCCCGGCACCTCGATCCCGTGGCTTTGCAGATGGGCGCGTGCCAGGAACACGTCGAGCGCGGGCAAGTCCGCGAGGCGCTGGAGAAGCTCGCAGTCGGCATCCAGTCCGCCGTTGGGGTAGCGGCCGATCTCCCGAAGCTTGTGCTTGAAGCCGCGCTGATCCACGAAGAAGGACTCTCCGCCCTGGGTGAGATCGGCGGCATTCGCGGGAACGATGATCTTCGTCGCGACGCCCAGATGATAGCCGAAGAGGAACTCTTCGTGCCGCCGCACCCGATGCTTGACGAGAATGGCCCGGCCGAGCACCGGCGAGTGGAACAGCGTCGGAGCTTTCGGAGCTCCGTTGTTCCCCACCGCGCAACCGGACGCGCCAAGGTTCAGTACGCGGCTGGTCGAAACCCCGCGAAGGCAGGAGAGATACCGCACCGACCGATCGACAAACATGAACCAGCCTGGGCGCCCCAACCCAGGACTCCTCCGCACGTAAAGCGGGCGTAACGCTATCTTCTAGTAGAATTAACGGAAATCGGAGCCGGATTCCAAATCTTGGTTACGCAGCAAATCCTGCTCTTCTTCCTGGTAGGGTTCCTCGTCGGCAGCCAGGCCCTCGCTCGGACTTGGAATGTCCAGCGACACCGGCGCGACGGCCTCCAGGAATCCTGCGGCTTTCAGCTCTTCCATGCCCGGCAGGTGAGAGATGCTGTCCAGCCCAAACTGCACCAGGAAAGAATCGGTCGTGCCGTAGGTGACCGGCCTGCCCGGTGTGCGCTTGCGGCCGCGGATTTTCACCCAGCCCAGCTCCATCAGCACGTCCAGGGTGCCCTTTGAGAGCGCCACGCCGCGAATGTCCTCGACATCCGCCCGGGTGACCGGCTGGTGGTAGGCGATGATGGCGAGCGTCTCCAGCGCCGCCCGCGACAGCCGGCGCTGCTCCGGCTGCTCCTTGCGCAGGAGAAACGCCAGATCGGCGGCGGTGCGGAACTGCCATCTGCCGGAGACCTGAACGAGGTTCACGCCGCGCGCCTGATAAATCTGCTGAAGCTCCGAAAGCAGGACGCGAAGGGCCGCACCCTCCGGAAGGGACCGTGCCAGCGCCTCTTCGGCGAGCGGCTCGGCCGACGCGAACAACAGCGCCTCCAGCATGCGCAGGTGCTCCGGATTGATGTCATGCAAGAGCGGCACGTCGGCCTCCGGCAGCGGTTCTGCATCTGCGGTGATTTCGGCCAGGCGAAGAACCCGATTCATGCCGGCGCCTCCATGCGGTCTCCACGATCTTTCACATACACTTCGTCGAAGGCCCTGAGCTGGCGGATTTCCAGCCGCCCATCCCGCGCCAGCTCAAGACAGGCGAGCAAGGTGCTGGCGAGCGCTGAACGCCGTCGCGTTCCGTAGCTCCAGTCGCCCGGCAAGAGATTCGACAGTGCATTCCAGTTGCCGATCCGGCCGAGCATTCGCTCCAGCCTTTGCCGCGCCTCCTCGATCAGGAGCACCGGGGCATGAGCCGGCCGATAGGTGCTGACCCGCGCGCGCTTCACCCGTTGGGCGCCGTAAGCGGTTAACAAATCGTAAAGCGTGTCTGCCTGGGTGCGCAGCTTGACCACCACGGTGGGTTCAGGCGCCCCACGGGGGAAGACATCGCGGCCGAGCCGGTCGCGGGCAATCAGCCGGGCGGCCGCCTCGCGCATCGCCTCCAGACGCTGCAGCTGCCAGCGCAGCCGCGCCGCCATTTCCTGCGCGCTGGGCTCGCCATCGGCCACTGGCGGCTGCGGCAGCAGCAGCCGTGACTTCAGGTAAGCAAGCCACGCGGCCATCACGAGGTAATCCGCAGCGAGCTCGAGATTGCGGCTCTTTGCGGTCTCCATGAACACGAGATATTGCTCGGCGAGCTTAAGCACCGAGATTTTCGCCAAGTCGACTTTCTGATCCCGCGCCAGTGTCAGCAGCAGGTCGAGCGGACCTTCGAAGCCGTCCACCGCAACCACCAGCGCTTCGTCTGACGTTGCGGGCAGCGGTTCCATTTCGCCGAAATTGTCTTCCGCATCGGTCATGCCGCTGCTTTCAAGAGATGGGCGATGCGCGCTTCGGCCGCTGCCACATCGAACGGCTTCGGCGCCTGCCGCCGCGCCAGCGCTTTCTCCGCGCGCGACAGGCTCTCGCCCTGCAGCGGCTTCACCTCCGGCGCCACGCTCTCCATCTCTTCCATGCGGCCGTTGCAGTGGAGCAGGATGTCGCAACCGGCGGCAAGGGCGGCGCGCGCCCGTTCGCCCAGTGAGCCGGAGAGCGCATTCATCGACAGGTCGTCGGACATCAACAGTCCGTCAAAGCCGATCTCGCCGCGGATAATTTCGTGAATGACCGTGGCGCTCGTGGTGGCGGGCTGTTCGGGATCGATCGCCTCGTAAACCACATGCGCCGTCATCGCGAGCGGGCAATCGTTGAGCGCGCGGAACGGCGCGAAATCCGCGCGCGCGAGCGCCTCGCGGCTTGCCGCAACGCGCGGAAGCGCGTGATGCGAATCCGCAGTGGCGCGGCCGTGGCCGGGGATGTGCTTCATCACCGGCAGCACGCCGCCGTCCAGCATGGCTTCCATCACTGCCCGTCCAAGAGCGGCGGCGATATCCGGATCGCAGGCAAACGCCCGGTCGCCGATCACCGCATCGGCGCCTTGTGCCGGAACATCCAGGACCGGCACGCAATCCACGTCGATTCCCAGCGCGAACAGCTCCTGCGCGATCGAGCGGCCGTTCAGATAGGCG
>Ga0157372_10002317_pt1 | contig 20638 bp, 18 predicted proteins | sample C55metaG_FD_115307 | JGI IMG/M metagenome (GOLD analysis project Ga0157372, IMG submission 115307) | Corn rhizosphere microbial communities from Kellogg Biological Station, Michigan, USA - C5-5 metaG | ecosystem: Host-associated > Plants > Roots > Rhizosphere > Soil | place: USA: Michigan... | reverse complement strand
GATCCGCCCGACGGGACTACTCGACCCGATCATTGAAGTGCGCCCGAGCATCAACCAGATTGATGACCTGCTGGAGGAAGTGGAGAAAGTTGCCAAGCGCGATGAGCGCGTGCTGGTAACCACGCTTACAAAGCGCATGGCCGAAGAGCTGAACAAATACATGCTGAACATCGGGATCCGCTGCCGCTACATCCACTCCGATGTGGATACGCTGGAGCGTGTGGAGATCCTGCGCGATCTTCGCCTCGGAAAATTCGATGTACTGATCGGGATCAACCTCCTGCGCGAAGGGCTTGACCTTCCGGAAGTTTCACTGGTTGCGATCCTCGATGCCGACAAGGAAGGCTTCCTCCGCTCCGACCGCGCACTGACACAAACGGCGGGACGTGCAGCGCGTAACATCAACGGCAGGGTGATCATGTATGCCGATAAGATCACTGATTCCATGCAGCGCACGATCGACGAGACCGAACGCAGAAGGAAGAAACAGATCGCGTATAACCTCGAGCACAATCTCGTGCCTACCTCGCTCAATAAAACCAAAGCTTCCATCCTCGGGCAAAGCACTGTTGTGGTGGATGCAAAAGGCGAGCTGGCAAGGCCGTACATTGAGAACGAGCAGGTCAATTACGCTGCCGATCCTGTGGTTCAGTACATGAGCAAGGAAGAGCTGCAAAAGGCGATCACCAAAACACGCAAGGCAATGGAAGTGGCGGCAAAAGAATTCAACTTTGCGGAAGCAGCACGCCTTCGCGATGAAATGTTCGCGCTCGAAAAGCTCTTCGCGGAAAAATAATTCCTGCGGCTAAGTTCCCGGAAAATAGCACCTTAGGTCCGATATGATTTTTCATTTTTTATGGTCGGATAAAATACCCTCGCAAGGCTTGTCCGCTTCGGATTATTCTGCTATGTTCGTCCCCGAAACACATTAGCTACTCCACTTATGCCTGTTACGATTGTTAAAACGCTTAACCTGCCGTTTGCCGAACTCACATTGGATTCCTCCGGGATCATCAGGGTCAGCTACCTGAGCGGCTCCATCATCGATGTCCCCGAGAAGAAAGATCTTTACAACGCTTACCAGGAACTTACGAACGATGTAAAAACGCTTTTCATCTTCAAAGCGCAGAACAACGTTAATTTCACGAAGGAAGCGAAAGTATATTCCATCCGCGTGGAGCCGCTTCAGCCTTTCATGGCGATTGCGGTAATCGCCGACAATCTCGCCTACCAGCTGCTGGCGGATTTTTATTTCAAATTCTACAAGCCGAAAGTCGCGTACAAAGTTGTTAAGTCGGACGAGAAAGCCGTTGAATGGCTGCTCGAGTACCGCAAGGCTGTGAACGAAGGACGGGTAAAGCCGCCGAGAGCGTTGAAGCTGCCGTTCTTTTAGCAAAGCATCCCTCTCATTATTTTCGTAAATTCGCCTGCATCACCATGGCAGCGATCCACGACATATTAGAAAAGTACTGGGGCTTCAAAACCTTTCGTCCTTTGCAGGAAGAGATCATCACTTCCGTGCTGGCCGGAAAGGATACACTTGCGCTGCTGCCGACGGGCGGAGGAAAATCGATCTGCTTCCAGGTGCCTGCCCTCGCAATGGACGGCATTTGCATTGTGGTATCGCCGCTCATCGCACTGATGAAGGACCAGGTGGAAAACCTCGTGCGCAGGGACATCAAAGCCATCGCGATCACATCAGGCATGCACAAGCGGGAGATCGACATCGCGCTCGATAACTGCGTGCATGGCAAGGTCAAATTCCTGTACGTATCGCCGGAAAGGCTGGAGACAGAGATCGTGAAAGTGCGCCTGCTGAAAATGAAGGTGAACCTGATCGCGATCGACGAATCGCATTGCATCTCGCAGTGGGGATACGATTTTCGTCCGAGCTACCTGAAGATCGCTGAGCTTCGTGAGCTGCTGCCGGGGATTCCCGTGCTCGCCTTAACAGCCACCGCCACCCCGGAAGTGGTGAAGGACATCCAGCAGAAGCTGAAGTTCAAAAAAGAAAATGCCCTACAGAAAAGCTTTGAAAGAAAGAACCTTGCTTATGTGGTGCTGCATGAAGAAGACAAGCTGGCAAGGCTGATAAAGATCGCTAACAGCGTAAAAGGCACAGGCATCGTATATGTGCGGAACCGAAAAAAAACGCAGGAGATCGCCTCGTATCTCATCAGCCACAAGATCTCCGCCGATTTTTATCACGCCGGCCTCGATGGAAAGATGCGTGACCAGAAGCAAAGCAACTGGATCCAGAATAAAACGCGGATCATCGTCTGCACCAACGCATTCGGGATGGGGATCGACAAGCCGGATGTGCGCTTCGTGGTGCACATCGACCTGCCCGATTCGCTCGAAGCCTATTTCCAGGAGGCAGGGCGTGCCGGAAGGGACGAACAGAAAGCGTATGCCATCCTGCTTTATAATCCCGGCGATAAGATCGAGCTGAAACGCAACGTGGAAACAAGCTTCCCGGAGCTGGAAGAGATCCGCCAGACCTACCAGGCGCTCGCAAATTATTACCAGGTGCCCACCGGCTCCGGAGCGGGCAGCACCTATGAGTTCAACATCGCCGACCTTTGCGACACTTACAAGCTCCAGGCGATCACCGTGTTCAACAGCCTGAAGTTCATTGAGCGCGAAGGATATATTTCCCTTACGGATGCCGTATTCCAGCCATCACGCATCAAGCTCGACATGAACCGGGAGGATCTTTATAAATTCCAGATCTCCAACCCGAAGCAGGACCTGTTCATCAAGCTCCTGCTCCGCTCCTACTCCGGGCTCTTCGACAGCTTTGTAAAGATCAGCGAATACGACCTCGCGAAGAAAGCATCGTTGAGCAAGGATGAAATAGTGAAGCGGCTGAACTACCTTCAGCAGATGAAGCTCCTCACGTATGCGCCGCAAACCGATCTTCCGCAGCTCACCTTTTTGCAGCCCCGCGTGGATGCAAAAGTGCTGAGCCTCTCGAAGGAAAGCTTCTCCTTGTTAAAAAAGCGCGCGATCGAGCGCATGGAATCGGTGCTGCATTATGCAGAAAGCACGCACCGCTGCCGCAGCCAGCTCCTGCTCTCCTATTTCGGCGAAAGCGGCGCATACCGCTGCGACCATTGCGATGTATGCCTTGAAGAGAACAAAACAGTGCTCCATACCGACGAATATGAAAACATCAGCCTGCAGATCAAGCAATTGCTGGCCGTACATCCGCTCGACCTGAAGCACCTCGTGGATGCGGTCACCGGAACGAACGAGAACAAGATCATCCATACGATCCAGCTGATGACGGACAATGGCGAGCTGAAGCACGATGAGGAAAACCGCCTTTCCCTAAGCTAAAGCTGGCATAATTCTTTACCCTTTAACATTCCCATGAAGCTCGAAAAGGAATTTTATCTCCGTGAAGATGTGGTGCAGATCGCAAAGGACCTGCTTGGAAAATACCTTTGCACGAAGATCGACGGAAAGCTCACCAGCGGCATCATTACCGAAACGGAAGCCTACGCCGGTGAGATCGATAAAGCTTCGCATGCATTCGGCAACCGGCGGACCAACCGCACGGAGATCATGTTTGCCGACGGCGGCGTAAGCTATGTATACCTTTGCTATGGCATTCATCACCTGTTCAACGTGGTGACCAATTTTAAAGATACGCCGCATGCCGTGCTCATTCGCGCGATAAAACCTGCAGACGGATTGCCAACGATCCTCGAACGCCGCAACATGGCGGATAAGGGCAAGCCATCCGACATCCTGCAAAAGGATAAAAAAAATAAAATTGCCGGAGGCCCGGGAACAGTATCGCAGGCCCTTGGCATTAAAACAAAGCATACCGGGCTCGACCTTACAGGAAGGGTGATCTGGATAGAGGACCGCGGGCTGGAAGTGAATAAAAAAGACATCATTGCCGGTCCCCGCGTGGGCGTGGATTATGCCGGCGAGCATGCGCAATGGCCGTACAGGTTTATTGTTAAGATCTGAGGCTTGTTCTCGATACGCTCGTACCTCGCACTCGAACTGACGCCACTGTCATCGGGTCACTTCGAGTTCGACCGCAGGGAGAGTATCGAGAAGTGGCTACCGAAAAGTATAAATTAGCCACTCATATTTACTACTTTTGCACAAACAACCGAATATGCCCGAACACATAAAAGTTACGCTTCACAGCGGAAAAGACCACAGCTTAAAACGTTTTCATCCCTGGGTGTTTTCCGGCGCGATCAAAAAGATCAGTCTGCCCCCGGATTACGAGGGCGATGACTTAAAAGAAGGCGACGTGGTGGAAGTATATACTTCACAGAATGAATTTTTGGGCATGGGACATTACCAGGTCGGCTCTATCGCCATCCGGATGTTCTCCTATACGGAAGTAAATCCCGACCGGGAATTCTGGAAAGCCAAATTGCAGAGAGCGTACGATTTCCGGAAACAGCTGCATCTTGTAAACAACCCTTCCACCAACTGCTACCGCCTGTTCTTTGGCGAAGGCGACGGGCTTCCGGGCCTGGTGATCGATTATTACAACGGCACGGCGGTATTCCAGAGCCACTCCATCGGGATGCACCTGATCAAGCCGCTGCTGGTGGACTGCCTGCGGGAGATCTATGGCGACACCCTGATCGCGGTGTATGATAAAAGCGAGGACACCATGCCGAAGCAGGCTCCTGTTAAAGCGCCAAACGGCTATCTTTGGAAGAACGACCAGGCTACGGTTGAAACCATTGCGCTCGAGAACAATAATAAATTCTATATTGATTTTGAAGGCGGGCAGAAAACCGGCTTCTTCCTCGATCAGCGGGAGAACCGCCAGCTGCTGGGCAGCTATTCGAAGGATAAGGTGGTGCTCAACACCTTTTGCTATTCCGGCGGATTCTCCGTGTATGCGGCGGCTGACGGCGCAAAGGAAGTTCACTCTACCGACATCTCCAAAAAAGCGATCGAGCTTACCGAACGTAACATCGAATTGAACGGGATTAAAAACCATTCCTCGTTTGCGGTGGATACATTCGAGTTCCTGAAGCACCGCGAGAACACCTACGACATCATTGTGCTCGATCCGCCTGCATTTGCAAAGCACCAGAACGTGAAGCACAATGCGGTGATGGGATACAAACGGTTGAATTACGAGGCGATCAAACAGATCAAGCCGGGCGGACTGCTCTTTACCTTCTCCTGCTCGCAGGTAGTGGATAAGAACACGTTCAACTCCACGGTGATGGCTGCGGCCATTGAAGCCGGACGAAATGTGCGCGTGCTTCACCATCTTTCACAGCCGCCCGATCATTGCGTAAATATTTTTCATCCCGAAGGCGAATACCTGAAAGGCCTCGTGGTTCACATTGAATAAACGATCATAACATGAAAGAGGATCACACAGACTGCGCTTTTTGCAGCATCATCGATGGCAGGCTTGAATCGAGCACCGTATATGAGGATGATACTGTTATCGCCATCATGGACATTCAGCCGGTAAATCCCGGACATGTGCTTGTGATCCCGAAAAAGCACCTGCCGTACATAGATCACACGCACGATGATTTAGGAGCATACATGTTTAAGATCGGAATTAAGATCAACGAAGCGATCAAGAAAAGTGGCATTCCCTGCGAAGGTGTGAATTACCTGCTGGCAGACGGCGAAGCGGCCGGGCAGGAAGTGTTCCACGCACATTTACATGTATTCCCGCGATTCAAGGCCGACGGATTCGGCTTCCGCTTCAGCGAAAAATATTATGCGCCCACGGAGCGGGCAGAGCTCGACAGGATCGCAGGCGAAATAAAAAAGCAGATCGGTTAAATGAGAAAAACAAGGCTCGAAGCATTCAGCGATGGTGTGATCGCGATCATCATTACGATCATGGTGTTACAGCTAAAGATCCCGCACAGCACCGGCTGGACGGATATAAAACCCATATTCCCTGTACTTACCGGTTATCTTATGAGTTTTGTAATGATCGGAATTTACTGGGGAAATCATCATCACCTGCTGCATGCAGTGGAACAGGTGAACAGCAAAATACTCTGGGCAAACATGCATTTGCTCTTCTGGCTTTCGCTGGTGCCCTTTGCCACGGAATGGATGGGCGAAACAAATTTCGACAAGATCGCAGTAGCCGTTTATGCAGTTTTATTAGACATGTGCGGCATCGCTTACTTTATTCTCCTGCGGATGATCATAAAAACACATTCACACGATCCTGCCCTTCATGATCCTTTAAAAAAGCAGGGCAGAAAAGGGAAGCTTTCTGCATTGCTTTACACACTTGCTATACCGGCGGCTTTTGTTCACCCGGTCATTTCGGGAGGCTTATATGTCTGTGTAGCTGTATTATGGTGGATGCCTGACAAAAATATCGAAAAAGGCATAGATAAAAATCTGCAATAACGCCGGATACAAAATACAAAGCCCCCGGGAATCCCGGAGGCTTTGCATCTCATGCATCTCAAATTAACTATTTAATTTCGCACTCCCTGGAATAGCTGCCGCCTGTGATGGTGGAACCTGTGCTTTCCTGGTCGTTACACTTGCTTTCTGCACGTGCCCTTGTATCGCGGAATGTATATACGTCATCCTCAGACGTGCTCGTAGAGCCGTTGCTGTTGGTATATACTTTCGTGCACTGGCAATAATAATCCTTCTTACAGGACATAATGGTAGTTGAGCCAATGGCCACCAACAAACCGATCATTACAGACTTTTTCATTTTCTTATGGTTTTAATTCGGTGTAAATGTACCGGACTGCAGCTGCCCTTTGTTTTATATTCGTTAAGTGGGCGCTTTTGATCGTTGGTTGGATGCTAAACGTCTAAAGCTGGCGTATTTATTGAAATTCCGAGGAATTAAGCTATCTTTGCAGGATATACAAGAGAAAATGACCTTCGAAGAACTCAACCTGAACCGGCCTTTAATGAACGCGCTGGACGACCTCCAGTACATCAATCCCACTCCCATCCAGGCAAAGGCATTTCCCGTGATCATGTCGGGACGCGACATGGTAGGCATCGCGCAAACAGGTACAGGTAAAACATTTGCCTACCTCCTGCCGATCCTCCGCCAGCTCAGCTATTCGGAGCAAAAACATCCGCGGGTGCTCATCGTGGTGCCCACACGCGAGCTTGTATTGCAGATCGTTGCCGAGATCAAAAAGCTGACAACCTATTCCAGCATCCGCTACGAAGGCATTTATGGCGGCACCAACATCACTACTCAAAAACAGCTTGTATATAACGGGATCGACATTCTTGTGGCAACGCCCGGCAGGCTGGTGGATCTTGTGCTTACCGGCATCCTGCGCTTAAAATCCATCCAGAAGCTGGTGCTCGATGAAGTGGATCAGCTCCTCGGACTGGGCTTCCAGCAGCAGCTGAACACATTTCTTGAAACACTGCCTGTGAAACGGCAGAACATCCTTTTCTCGGCAACGATGAACGAGGAGATCGAAAAGCTGCTTGCAAAATATTTTAACGGTCCCGAGAAGATCGAGATCGCCGCGCACGGAACACCGCTGGAGAAGATCGTTCAGAAGGTGTACCACGTTCCGAACTTCTATTCCAAGGCTGCGCTGCTCGAGCACCTGATCAACAACGACGCTGATCTGAGCAAGGTGCTGATCTTTACAAATACGATCCGCATCGCCGACAGGCTGCTCGACCACATGAACTCTAAAATTCCAAATACATTCGGGATCATCCACTCCGCCAAATCACAGGCGCACAGGATCAGGATCCTGAAAGAATTCAAGGAAGGCTCCGTGCGCGTGCTCATCGCTTCGGATGTGGCGGCACGCGGACTCGATATTTCGGACGTAACGCACGTTATCAACTTTGAGATGCCGGAAGTGCCGGAAGATTACATCCACAGGATCGGCCGTACAGGACGCGCCAACAAAGATGGTATCGCGATCTCCTTCGTAAATGAAAAGGAACAGGAATACCAGGATGTGATCGAAAAGATGATGAACAAGGGAATGGATTACGAGCCGCTGCCGGAAGGCGTGAAGCTCTCGACCATGCTCATCGAGGAGGAAGAAGCCAAGCCGAAATTCGACAAGGCTTATCTGAAAGCCCAGAAGCAGAAGGCGGAAGCCGGCCCTGCATTCCACGAGAAAAAATTAAAGAACCAGAAAGTGAACCTTGGCGGACCTGCGCAGCGTGAAAAGCTGAAAGGAAAGAATGCGAAGATCAGGACGAGAAGGCACGATTCGTAAGGTACGGATAACGAATTTTTACGAATTTACGAATCGGACCTCATTGCGAGGAGGCACGACGAAGCAATCTATGAAGAAAAATGTTTTTTGTGCCGTTGTTTTCGTGGCTATTTAATTAGGACGTATTGATGGCTTGAGTTTTTTCTGTATAGATTGATCAGAATAGTGCCCTTTTTTTTGAATAAAGAATCTCCAGGAAGCACATAGCCATGTAAATACCATTCACTTTTGTCGGAAAGATGCCATTCCCCATTTATTTTATAAGAGGGTAAACCGTTGTTTAATCCAAAAATTTTAATTTCGGTTACAACTCCGGAAATTTCCATATCACTTTTAATTTTATCAATTCTTTTACCTCTATAGAATAGTTCTGTTACAGTTATTAAGACTGTTGATATTACAAGGATAATAATTGCAAATCTTGCAAGTTTAAATTCAGCTTCGATTTTCATTTTTTAATATCCTATGGGCGCCATTCCCCAGCCATTAATTGTGACCCGTGTTCGGTCGATTGGTTATATCAAACTATCCCAGTAATTCTTTCTCCGCAGCTTTCAATATCGCAAATGCCTTTTCCGTTGTTTCCGATTCAGCATAGTTACGCAATACCGGCTCTGTTCCGGAAGCGCGGATCATCAGCCAGTCGCCGTTGCTGAAGAAATATTTCCAGCCGTCGATGGTTTCAACACGGTCGATCGTATACGGCCCGAAAGCCTTGTATTTATTGTTTTTGCAATTCTCAACGATCGCATTCTTCACTTCCTCTTTCAGGTGCATGTCGCTGCGCTCGAATTTGAACTCACCCACGATCTTGTACACTTCCGCGATCAGCTGATCGAGCGTTTTGCCCGACTTCACCATGTATTCCCAGATGGTCAGCCCCATCCAGATGCCATCACGCTCGGGAATATGTCCTTTGATCGCAATCCCTCCGCTCTCTTCGCCGCCAAGCAATACATCCTCGGAGATCATGATCCCTGCAATGTGCTTGAACCCGATCTGCACCACCTGGTAATCAAGCCCGTAATGCTCACACATTTTTTTCACACGCGGCGTCACCGAAAAGGCATTCACCACTTTGCCCGTGAATTTCTTCTGGCTCACGAGGTAATTGATCAGCAGCAGGATGATGTGATGTGAATCAACGAATTCACCCTTGCCGTTGTAAAGGCCGATCCGGTCGGCATCGCCGTCTGTAGCGAGACCGCAGTCGATATCGCCGCTCTCGCTGATGAGCGATGAGAATGGCTGTAAATTCTTATGGATCGGTTCCGGCGCCTGTCCTTCGAAGCCGGGATTATGCTCGCAGTGCATAAAGGTAATGTCCGGCAAGAGCCTGCGCATTACATTTTGCCCCGCGCCGAACATCGCATCATACGCGAAGTTCATGCTGGTATTGCGGATCGCATTCATGTCGAAATTCTTCTCCACATGCTCCACGTACATTGTTTCAAGATCAATATATTCGATCAGTCCCTTTTTCTCAAACTCGCTGATGGAAAGCTTTTCCACGTCGATGCCGTTTGCGTCCGGGATGATATCCTCTATTTTCTGAATATCAGCAGGCAGCAAGGGCCCGCCGAAATGCCCTTTTAATTTATAGCCGTTATACGAAGGCGGATTGTGCGAAGCAGTGATGATCACGCCGAGCGAAGCGCCAAGGTTCTTGGTGCCGAGGGAGACCATGGGTGTGGATACAAAGTCTTTTGCAAGGAACACTTTGATGCCGGCATTCGCCAGGATCTTTGCGGTGGTTTCGGCAAACAATTCACCGGCAAAGCGGCAATCGTGGCCGACTACTACAGACGGTTTTTCAAAATTCTTTTTCACCCATTCCGCTGTCGCGATCGTTACGCGCGCAACATTCTCTACAGTGAAATCTTTCGCGATGATGGCTCTCCAGCCGTCTGTTCCAAATTTGATCTTTGTCATATCAGTTGAATTAGGCTGCAAATATAGTCTTTTTATGATTTTTATACTTATTTTGCGACCTGCAACACAGATATGGCTCCGATAAAAAACAATCTCCCGCGTGCGAATGCAGCACGAATAATTTTCTACCTGCTCACCGGCGTGTCCATCATCATGCTGTTTTCCAATATCCTGCAATACCAATTGCTGACCGATGTTAAAAACGGCATCGCGATTTCCCAGGAAACTGCAGCAGCAAATGATCTGAGACAGCGGATCATCTCCATTATTAATATTCTGCTGCTGCTCGTGTCGACCGGCTTGTTTCTGGTGTGGACTTACAGGGCCTATGATAATTTATATACCCTGAAAAAGGATGAAATGAGCACCACGCCGGGATGGGCCGTAGGATATTGGTTTGTACCGGTACTCAGCCTTTTCAAGCCTTACCTGGTAATGAAAGAGATCTGGGATGAAACGAAAACGTACCCAATGCATCAAAACGAAAAGTGGGATACGAGCGGCGGCTCGATTGTAGGGGTTTGGTGGACATGTTCTCTCCTCAGCGTTTTTTCTTCCTATTTTGTAATATTCGTCTTTACGGACAGAAAATCACTCGATGGCTTGCTGGACCTGACCTCTGCAGCAATATGCTCAAATATCATATTGATCGTTGCAAAGGTTGTTACCCTGGTGATGCTTAATAAAGTAATTGCCCTGGAAAAAAACCTGTGGATCTTCGTTAACACACCGGTTGAACCTGTAAACGTTATACTTCCGGGCGATGATGGCGACTCAATGAATGTTCCTCGCGTTTAGCGCATCGCGGTATTTCTTCGCATACACGCAATGCTGGTCGTAGGTCTTTGCGAAATAATGCTTCCCTGAAAGGTCTTCTTTTGCACACATGTAAATGTAATCGTTGTTATCGTAATCAAGCACGGCATCGATGGATGATTGCTGCGCAAATGCGATCGGGCCCGGCGGCAGGCCTTTGTTCATGTAGGTGTTATAAGGTGAATCGATGCGTGTTTGCTCGGTGGATACACGCTGGATCGTAAAATCGCCCACTGCATAGATCACGGTTGGGTCCGACTGCAGGGCCATATCTGCTTTCAGTCGATTGATATACAGGCCGGCAATGATCTTCTTCTCTTCGTTGTCGCAGCACTGCTCCGACTGCACAATGGAAGCCAGTGTAGCGATCTCTGCCTGGGAATAACCGATCTTGTTCGCTTTTTTCTTCCGTTCGTCCGTCCAGAATTTCTTATACTCCTTTGCCATGCGGTCGAAGAACTCGTCCAGCGAAGTGTTCCAGTAAAACTCATAGGTATCGGGAATGAACAAAGCCTGTACATTGTCTTCGTTGAATCCATACTTGCCAAGATAAGCGTTGTCATGCACCGCAGCCAGCAGTTCCATGGAATCCGCCTCTATCCTTCGTCCCACTCTTAACATGAATTGGTCAACAGTATGCAGGCCATTGAAGTTGATCGACACGGGCTCCTGGATGCCGGCCCGCAGAAGGTTCACCAGCGCATTGTTGCTCATCTTCGCAAGGATGCGGTATTTTCCGGGCTTCACGGCGTTCTTGTATTTTTTCTTCTCGGCCAGCCATTCAAACGATGTACGATTCTTCAATACATTGTTCTCGTTGAGGATTCTTACCACATCCTCAAAATCGGAACCGGTAGGAATGTAAATGATGGTCGATTTTTTATCGCCGAGGTTCACATTCGGCTGGTACAGGTTGATGTACGCCCAATAGCCGCCGATGCCGCCCACCGCGAGAAGTATGAGCAGCGATGCAATGATGATCTTTTTAAAAAAGGATGATGTTGATTTTTTCTTTGCCATACAACGAAACGCTTCGCACAGTTTTTAGTTCACAGATTTTAATTTCAGCAATACGCCCTTCGCCTGCTCGTTCCGGGGATTTTTCTTCAGCACTTTTTCCAGTATTTTCACGGCCTCCTTATAATCCTGGCGGTAGATCTTCAGTCCGGCCACATTCATCAGCAGCGGCTCATAATCCGGATCCAGCGCCAGGGCTTTTTTATAAAATGCTTCCGCCTGCTCCGCCCTGCCGGCCACCAGGTTTGCATAGCCGAGGTTGGTGAGCGCGGGCACAAATTTAGGATTCTCTTTCAGGATCGACTCAAATACATTCACTGCTTCAGGGATTCTGTTCAGCGCCATCAACGCGGCTCCCAGCTTGTTGCCGAACTCGGGGTTGTATGGTGCCAGCTCATCCGCCTTTTTGTAGAACGCATATGCATTGGAAAGATCCGAAGTATTGTAGTACGCTTCCCCGATCCTGTAAAGCGTCCAGGCATCGTTGTTATCCCAGCTTTTACGCGTGAACGTGCGGAGAGCATAACCCTCCCCCATTTCTTTCAGCGCAGCAATGATCCCGGCGTAGTTCTTTTTCATAAAATACAAATGCACACGCAGCGCGAAGCTTTGCTTCTGATCGGTAATCGCTTTGCCGTTGAGCAGCGCTTCTGCCGAATCGAGGAACACCGGATCGTATTCAAATTTATCGTACTGCTGAATGTATGCTTTTGCCTTGGTCAGCGGAGAGGGATTCTTTTCATTCACGGCATACAGCCCGATGAATTTTTTCACCTGCTCCACTTCTTCCTCCTTCATCGGCTTGCGGATAAAATGGTCGTGAACAGTTACGTGCGGAATGTCGATGGAGCCTGAGCGCGGCATGTGACAGGCAACGCAGTTATCCTGTACTTTATTTCGCTCCTGCTCTTTTTCAGTGCATAAGCCGTTATGTGTGGTTGTATTGTGACAATTCCTGCAGGCATTGTTGAACACTTCCTCGCCTGTTACCTTCACGCTCACATGCGGGTTGTGGCAGGTAACGCAGGTAAGCGCATTCTTGTACGGACGCAAAGCAGCAGTGTCCACCTTTGCTTCCAGCGATTTAATAAAACACTTGCTCTGTTTCAGCCTGTCGGCATGCGATGCCATAATGAACTGCTTGTCGGCCCCGGTATAGCGCGGTAAAAACACGGTCATGTAATCCGAGAGCTTCATGCCCGGCTTAAAATCGAAGAACGATTTGCCTTCCTTCAATACGGCATTTCCCTGCAGGTGGCAGCGCTGGCATACGTCGAACTGCCTTTCAATGCTGAGCTTACCCGGATTAACGATCGAATAGTCGATGTACTTCGAGGTATCGATCCTGCTTCCCGACGAGCGCTGCTGAACGTGGATGCTGCCCGGCCCGTGGCAGCGTTCACAATTCACACCTTCCGGAACGCTCGAAAATTTATTTTCAGATCCTTCGACAAAACCCGGCAGTGTATTATGGCAGCTCATGCACTCGAGGCCTATCTTTCGTGAAAAGCGCGTGTTGAATCCGCCTTCAAATCCCGGCGGAAGGTCCCACTGTCCCTTCTGTGTATAAAAGGTCATCGGCATCTGGTTCAGGTAGCCGTTCACGCTCTGGATGTGTGAATTGGTATGCTGTCCCGATCCTACAATGTAATCAACCCTTTCGATGCGTTTGTAGATCGTGTCTTTCCCCTGCAATCTGAATTCCATGATCTTCAGGCTGTCGCCATCCCAGAACGGATGGTAATAAAAATCGGAATACTTGTCGTAGATCACCGTGTGCGCATCGAACTTCGCGGAGCTTTTCTGCTTGCTGGCATGGTCGAAGCTTTGTCCCATTCCCGTTTGTATGAAGGAATCATAAATGCCCTGGTGGCAGAGCTTGCATTGCCCCATGCCTACATAATGCGCAGTATCGGAATGATTGAGATAGGGATCGGGCGCTTCCGCAGATGTGGCCTCAGCGGGCGGATGATCATTGCCGCAGAAGGTCATTGCCAGCACAAGGGCAGACAATAACAGGAACAACATCGCTTTTTTAAAACCCGGTCTCATGATTGCAGAATTAACGGATCAGCTGCAGGAGCAATTCGTCCTTGTAACCGCTGCCGCTGCGGATCCACTGCTTTTTGATCCCCGTGATCTGGAAGCCGTGCTTTTGAAAGAGCAGGATGCTCGATTCATTGTCTGTGGTAATATTGCAATAGATCTGCTGAAGGTTTAGGATCTCGAAGCAGTAATTCTTCAGCAGCTCGAGCGCTTCGGATGCATAGCCTTTCCTCCTGTCGGTTTTATCGGCAATAAGAATTCCGACCCCTGCACGCAGGTGGTTCGGCTCAAAATCAAACAGGTCGATGCTGCCTACGGCCTTGCCGCCTTCCCTATCGCAGATCATCAGCCTCAGTTGCTTGGCCGAATAAATGTCAACATGCGCTGTGCTGATGTATTGCTCCAGCACAAAGCGCGAAAAAGGTGTTTGCGTATTACTTACGGCCCAGTGTTCCGGATCGTTCTCCCAGCTGTAAAGCAGGTCAATGTCTTCCGGCTCCAGCGCCCTCAGCGTAACGAGCTGTCCTTTTAGTTTCATGCCTGTTGGTTTAATGTGGATTGCCTGATGTGCTTCGCCTCCTGCTCTGCCAGCCTGATCTCCGAATGGATCTGCTGCAGGTCGTACACGGGAAGGTTAAAAACGCCTTCGCCGATATTTAAAGCGGAAGCCTGTCCTGTCAGATTATTTTGCTCCAATACGGGCAGCAATTCAAAAAGATAGTTCACGCCATTCACCGGAACGCCGTATGCCTTTTCAAAGAACAGCTTCACAGGGCTCAGGCAGGTAGCCCCGCCAACCGACACTTTCGGGAATTGCTGCACGTCCTGGATAAAATGCTCCTTCAAAAAATCCTCGCTGAATGTTGGATGTGATCTTACCGGAATGAACAGCGACGGTATTTTCCGCATCCGGATATTTTTCAGCAGTACCTCGATGGAGTGATCGGTCTCGTGCCCTTTGATCGTAAGCGAATGGTATTTTTTTCCGGCGATAAGTCCGATGTGCGGCGGGATGCGGGATGCATGAAGCACCACAAGGTGAAGCCCTTTCAGCAGTTCATCTTCCTGAAAGGCCTTGCCGATGTTTAACCTATAAGGACTTAGCGTATGCATGCTGATCTCAGGAAATGTTTATTTCGCCCTTAAATACAAATGTGGCAGGACCTTCCAGCCAGATGTCGGTAAAGGAATGATCGGGATGCTTTTGAAAGCTCACTTTCAGCTTTCCGCCAAGTGTGATGATGTCGCAATACGTATCGGCAGTCGCTACATTTTTCAGCGAAGCCACAAGAGCTGCCGCCGTAACCCCGGTGCCGCAGGAATAGGTCTCCCCTTCCACGCCGCGCTCGTATGTCCTCACGAAAAGATCATTGTATTTCTTTTCCACGAAATTCACATTCGTGCCTTCCGCCTTAAAACGGTCGTTGTAGCGGACCTCCTTGCCTTTTTCAAACACATTGTAATTCTCCACATCGTTCACAAAAGCAACGTAATGCGGAGAGCCTGTATTTAGAAAACTATACGCCGCATTCATCTCCACCTTGCTCACGTTGTTCATACGAAGGCTGATCGCGTGGGTTTTCAGCAGCGCTTCATGCTCGCCGTCGCTTGCGAGAAACAGGGCTTTATCCTTTACAAGCCAGATCAGGCGGGCAAATTCAACAATGCACCTTCCGCCGTTCCCGCACATGCTGCTTTCCCTTCCGTCGGAATTGTAATACACCATTTCAAAATCGTAGCCCTGGGCATTCTGCAGCAGCATCAGTCCGTCGGCCCCGATCCCGAACCGCCTGTCGCAAAGTTTCGCCACGAGCGCGTGATCGGCCCTGTTGAACACGGATGCACGGTTGTCGATGATAATGAAATCATTGCCGGTGCCCTGGTATTTGAAAAAGTTAAGTAGCAAATTATTTCAGTTTATTGGTGACCTGTTCGTCGGTGATGCGCTCGTACTGCTTGAAATCGCTTGCATAATCGAGGCGGTATACCATTGCGGCGCTTTTCAGGTAGATCACATCGTCCAGCTTGTACAGCTTCACATTCTCGAGCGATGGAATTCCGTACAGCACGATCTTGTACTTGCTCATCTTATAGCCTTTGTAATTCAGCGGAGAGGCCCAAAGCTCAATGTTGAACATCTGCCTGCTGCCGGGCTTATCATCCTTGATGCCGCTCACTTTCTGCAAGAGCGAATCCCTGCCTGCCTGCTTGCTTGCCGTTGGATTAAGATTGTTTACTTCGAGTGTGCGGGTAAGCAGCAGCTCGTCTTTCCTGACAACGATGTCATCTTCCGCTGCCATTATTGCATTGGCGGAATCACTCTTCATATTCAGCGTGTCGGCATCCAGCACAAGATCGGTTTTTTCCGGTGCTGCAGCCGAATCGGTAAGGCCTTCGGCTTTGCTCGCTGCCGGCTTCTGGCTGGGCTTCTTTTCTGCTTTCTCCGGTGCTTCCTGCTTCTCCGGGCTCTCAGCAGGTTGTGCCGGCGAAAAGCTTTGGGAGACTTTCTTATAGAGATTGAGCTCCTTAAAATAATCATCCAGCTTCAGGATAAAAAAAGCTCCCGCAACCAGCAAACCGATCGACAGTCCGATGATAAACACCTGTGCTTTTTCCCTGAAATTACTCATTGATTTTTGCGCGCTTTTTTAGTACTTTTATGCAAGCGGATACAAAGTTAAACAACCTTTTAAGACCGCGTTAATTATTGTTAAAAATAAGTATTAACAGCAATATGGGAATAAAATTTGTGTTGTTTCAGCATCCAAATAATTATTCTTAAAACCTAAAAATCCAACTATAATATGAAAAAGATATTGAGTGTATTTGCGATTGCGGGCATCGGCGGATTAACCTCGCTTGGTGTCAGCCATTTATTGCAGGATGACTCTTCCACACAGGCATCCATGCTTGGTTACAAAGCACCGGTTAGCTATGTGAACATACCGGCCGCTCCGGAGGCTGCCATTGATTTTACGGCTGCCGCAGAGCAATCCGTTCATTCGGTGGTGAACGTAAAAACCACGTACCCGCTCCAGGCCAGCCAGAACCCGTATGTATACGATCCGTTCCGTGATTTTTTCGGACAGCGCGCCCCTCAGCATCAGGAAGCGCCTATGGCTACGGGCTCCGGTGTGATCGTGTCGCAGGACGGCTACATCATCACCAATAACCACGTGGTGGACGGCGCAGACAAGATCGAAGTTACGCTGAACGATAAAAGAACCTACACCGCCGATGTGATCGGGAAAGATCCCACCACCGACCTTGCCCTTTTAAAGATCAAGGAAACAAACCTGCCGTATATGAGTTACGGTAACTCCGATAATGTAAAGGTCGGAGAATGGGTGCTTGCAGTAGGTAATCCCTTCAATCTTACATCCACGGTTACGGCCGGAATTGTGAGCGCAAAAGGACGAAGCATCAACATCCTCGACAACGATCCTGCAAAAGGTCAGTTCCCGATCGAGTCGTTCATCCAGACGGATGCAGCGGTAAATCCCGGCAACAGCGGCGGTGCGCTGGTGAATACAAAAGGCGAGCTGGTTGGGATCAACTCGGCTATCGCCTCCAACACAGGCTCGTACACCGGTTATTCCTTTGCGATCCCTGTCAACATGGCGCGCAAGGTAGTTGCCGACCTGCTTGAGTTCGGCGCAGTTCAGCGTGCCTTCATCGGCGTAAGCATCCGCGACCTCGATGCGAAGCTGGCGCAGGAAAAGAGCATAAACGAGATCAAGGGTGTGTATGTTGAAGGGCTTTCGGCAGGCGGTTCCGGTGAGGAAGCCGGCATTAAGGAAGGCGATGTGATCACCAAGGTGGGTGAAGTAGATGTGAACAATGTGCCTGAGCTCCAGGAGCAGATCAGCCGCTTCCGCCCCGGAAACAAGATCACCATCACGCTGAAGCGCAACAACCAGGAAAAAGTGATCCCGCTGGTGCTGAAGAACAAGAACGGCAATACCGATGTGGTGGAGAAGCCGAAAGTGGAAGTTGTAAGCGCATTGGGAGCGACCTTTGAAAATATTAATTCCAGCGAGATGAAAAAGCTCGGGATCGAGAACGGGCTCCGCGTGAATAAGCTTTCAGCAGGGAAACTGCTGAGCGCAGGCATTCGTGAAGGCTTTATCATCACCAATGTGGACAAGAAAAAGATCACCTCGGTGGACGATATCAGGGCCGCCCTGGAAACGAAAAAAGGCGGCGTGCTCATCGAAGGAGTTTATCCGAACGGCATGCGTGCATACTACGGATTCGGGATGTAAAGAATTATGCCAAGCGAAAATGCGCTGTTGATCGACAAAAAAAGCCTCTTTACAGAGGCTTTTTTATGCTTGGTCTAATATATTGTAATTATCTGAAAATCAATTTCTTACAAAGAATATTTTATGTAAAATAAATGCTGTCATCCAGCGTTTTAAAGTATCTTTGTACCGATTTTTAAATCAAATTTAACACTCCAATAACAATGAGACAACTCAAAATAACCAAATCAATCACCAACCGCGAAAGTGCATCTCTCGATAAATACCTTCAGGAGATAGGGCGTGAGGAATTGATCAATGCAGATGAAGAAGTAATTTTAGCGAAGAAGATCAGGGAAGGTGACCAGGCTGCTTTGGAAAAACTGACCAAGTCGAATCTTCGTTTCGTTGTATCTGTTGCCAAACAATATCAAAACCAGGGCTTAAGCCTTCCCGATCTGATCAACGAAGGGAATTTAGGCCTTATCAAAGCCGCAAAGCGTTTCGATGAGACCCGCGGTTTTAAATTCATTTCTTACGCCGTATGGTGGATCCGCCAGTCGATCCTCCAGGCATTGGCTGAACAGTCGCGTATCGTACGTTTACCGCTGAACCAGGTTGGTTCACTCAACAAGATCAACAAAGCATTCTCCAAGCTGGAGCAGGAATTTGAGCGCGAGCCGAGTGCGGAAGAGTTATCCGAGCTTCTTGAATTACCGCAGGATAAGGTGGCAGACACCATGCGCGTTTCCGGACGCCACGTATCGATGGATGCCCCGTTCGTGAACGGTGAAGAGAACAGCCTGTTGGATGTGCTTGTGAACCACGATTCACCGCGTGCAGATAACGGATTGCTGAACGAATCCTTACAGCGCGAGATCGAGCGCTCACTTTCAACACTTACCGAAAGAGAACGCGATGTAGTGAAATTGTTCTTTGGGATCGGCATCAACCACGGCTTAACGCTGGAAGAGATCGGTGCAAAGTTCGACCTCACCCGCGAGCGTGTTCGCCAGATCAAGGAAAAAGCGATCCGCAGATTACGTCATAATTCCCGCAGCAAATTACTAAAAACCTATTTGGGATAATCAGGTAAAGCCTTACGGAATGTCAGTTAACCGCATCAATAGCTTCTTAACAAAATAAAAAAGGAAGCTGTTTGTGCGGTTAATTTTTTTATTTTTAATCCGTTTTTAAAACTGGCACAAATATTTTATCTGAACTTGCTTTCAGAATCTGCACATAGGATAATGCTCAATAATAATTTCTAAATTTAAAAATCATAACCAAATATGACTCTTGAAACGATGGAACCTACAAAAGGTAAAGCAAAAGGCTCTTATGAAACAGAATTGAATGAATGGATCGACCACGAAAAAGCGGCGCTCGACCTGATCAACGCGATCGGGAAGCTTTGGTTTGAAAAGTCGATCGAGCTGATCCTTTTCAGGAACCAGCTGGTTGACCGCAGCGCAAGCGAGATCATCAACCTTCACCACTATGCAAAAAATGTGGTGGGCAAGATCATCACCGTGGAAGCTACCTTAATGATCGCAACGGAGATCGGCAAGCTCGACCTCTGCCCTTCCCGCATCGATATCGGAAAGCTTGCATTCGAATGGCTGCAGGAGCAGAACGATTTTGAAACTGCAGCAGACTTCTTAAAGAACAAGCTGGCGGAATTTGTAGGCGCAAAACATACCATCACTCCGAAGGACGTGGTGCTGTTCGGATTTGGCCGCATCGGCCGTCTCGCTGCAAGGGAGCTCATCGCCCAGGCAGGAAAAGGTGAGCAATTGCGCTTAAAGGCGATCGTGACACGCGGAAACAGCAACGAAGAGATCATCAAGCGCGCCGATTTGCTGCGTACCGATTCGGTGCACGGGCAATTCCCGGGAACCATCATTGAAGACCTCGAGAAAAAAGCGCTCATCATCAACGGCCACACCGTTTACATGATCGATGCGAAAAACCCGGAGGATGTGGATTATACGGCTTATGGAATCGAGAATGCATTGCTGATCGACAACACCGGCGTGTTCCGCGACAAGGCTGAATTAAGCCGTCACATGAAAGCAAAGGGCATTTCAAAGGTATTGCTTACTGCTCCGGCCAAGGACATCCCGAACATTGTGCATGGCGTGAACCACAAAGCGATCGACATCAAAGCGGAAACCATCTTTTCTGCGGCAAGCTGCACCACCAATGCCATTATGCCGATCCTGGATGTAACACATAATAAATTAGGAATTGTACGCGGACACATCGAAACCGTTCACTCCTACACCAACGACCAGAATTTACTCGACAACTATCACAAAAAATACAGGCGCGGACGCTCCGCAGCGCTGAACATGGTAATTACGGAAACCG
>Ga0157372_10002316_pt1 | contig 20643 bp, 11 predicted proteins | sample C55metaG_FD_115307 | JGI IMG/M metagenome (GOLD analysis project Ga0157372, IMG submission 115307) | Corn rhizosphere microbial communities from Kellogg Biological Station, Michigan, USA - C5-5 metaG | ecosystem: Host-associated > Plants > Roots > Rhizosphere > Soil | place: USA: Michigan... | reverse complement strand
TAGTGCCATGAAGATGGTGGAGCAGGAAGGAACGGGTGTAATCTTATACATGAACCAGGAGGGGAGAGGCATAGGCCTTTTGAACAAACTGAAAGCCTACCGTTTGCAGGAACAAGGCATGGATACTGTGGAAGCTAACTTACACCTGGGCTTTTCAATGGACCAGCGGGACTATGGAGTGGGTGCTCAAATTCTGAGGCACCTGGGTATCACCAAGCTGAAGTTGATTACTAACAATCCTAAAAAACGCGTAGGTCTTATCGGCTATGGACTCGAGATCGTTGAAAACGTTCCAATCCGGATTGCTCCGAACCCATACAACGAGAAGTATCTAAAAACTAAGAGAGATAAATTGGGCCATGAAATCCTGAAGGACTAGCGGCTGCCCGGAGTAGTGGCCGAATCGGCGGTTTGCTTTTGTATCGTGTCTTGCTTCGGTTTAAGCGGCTTAGTTGTTTTCTTTCCAAACAGCTCCCCGATCTTATTGAACTCCCTGCCATAGCTGATGCTGGCACCGTATCGTTTTGGTACCGAGCCGGCGGTAGCTCCCGGCGTGGCCGACAAAAAGTCAAGGCTTTGTTTGTAGAAGAAGGTAGCCCTTATGGAGCCGGTTTTATTCAAAAGCAGTTCCAGCGATACGTCAGGCAATAGGCGCATAGTGGCCTGGTAATCAGCTGTTGTACTAGCCGATAAGGGGACGTCGAAAGTTCCACCAACACTTATGTTTGCCCGTTCGTTAAACAATGGGACAGCCAGGCCAACGTTGATGTTGGATTGATTGGGCATAAAACGGCTTTCGGAGGCGGTCCCAAATGCTTCACGGTTGTACAGAGAACCTGTGAAAGAAAAAGTGGCGTTGCTCGGCAGTATTTTGGATAGAATCCGGTTCAATTGTTCCTGTACCTTTCCGAATAATAAACTGGAAAGAGTGTTGTAGGTGAGTTCACTGAAAGGATTGGATCCCGACAAGTTTTCGTAGGGAGCAAAGCTGTTAAAGACGATCAGGTAGGCGACCTGTTTGTTCAGCTCATTCTGATTTTTCTGGATTTGCTGTATGGCGAGCTGGAATCTTGGATCATCGTAGAGCGTGTTTGTATTTGGGAACTCGAGCTTGAAGTCAAAATTTGGTCGGAACAGGTTGCCAGTAAGGGTTGCCATTACGTTCACATCATCACGTGCACCGGCGGCAACGATACCATTTTCAAACAAACCGCTATTTACAAGAGGAGCGAAGCTTACGTCCTTTGCCGAGTAAACGGCATCAAGGTGAACGTTGGCATCATAAGCGCCACCATCCCAAATGATGTAGTTATTCCCTCCCAGTTTGGAATTTTTTAGATCGAACGGAAACTTTTTCAATGACTGGAAAGTATAATTGTAGCGTCCTTCCTGTATATCGTACCTGCCCCTTATAGTGAGTGGTTCAAAGGTCCCGGAAGAAATCCGCAGATCGCCATTTCCTTTCCCGGTGATGGCGTCGCCTGTGAGGTCATCCAAAATAACATTCATCGTAAGCAGGGGGTTGGCCACCAGGTGAATTCGATAACTGAGATTCGATGCGGACTCAGAGGCCTGGCTGCTCATCTCCTTACCATACTTACGTTCCACCATAAAGTTGGCATCTCCACTTTCCCGGCTGCGCGAAGGAGGCATGGTGATGTAGGAAGGGGTAACATCGGAGGCTTTCAGGTCGACGTCCATAAGCAAATCATTCTCCGGTCCGATCAGGGTGAAAGAACCCGAGCCTTTTGCTGTTCCAAAGAAGGTTTGATTGTCATTGATGGTAGTGCTGAGGAGCTCAAAGTTCTTTGACTGCGTTTCTACGGATATATCGTAGTTCATGTTAGAGAACGCATTGTGCCTGATACCGCCTTTTACAATAGCGGTATTTCCATCCTTATCGCGAATGCGGATATTATTCAGATCTATAAAATCCTTTTTAAGCTCTATTTCGGTATCGTCGATCTTGTAAGTCACCTGCGTAAAGTCGACCTTAAAGCTTGCATCGTGGATCTTCGCCTTAGAAACGACATTGGTTCCATCGCTTCCCACATCAACGTCAAGATTGCCGGTGACGAAACCTTGTATATTGGAGAAGATACTGGAAAGGAAGCGGTTGAGCAGGTTCAGCTGGAAATTGTTTAGCTGGGAACGGATGTGCAGGTTGGTGACTGTATCCTTTACATTCAGTGCCACTGTCAGATCCACATGATGTTCGATGTCCATATTGCTGGCCTTGACAGATACATTGCCGGTTTTGTTGTCGTAGACGAGAGCAGCACGAACATCACCAATCGAATCGTTATCCAGGCGGAGACCGGTGATTGTAAGGTTGGAGTTTGCGTCGAATCTTTTCTCGGGATCTTCAATGGTGGCTTCGCCATTCAGCAAGCCCTCGATACGGCTGGACTTTGTAAGGAAAGGAGAGATATCACCAATGTTGACATTTTGGAAAGAAGCCTTTAGGTTGTTCCAATTACCCACGGCGTCCGGTTCGGTCCAGAGCCGAATTTCCTGGTTGGATTCCTTTAGGGTCACTCCACCATGAACAACAGCGTTTCTGCGCAAGTTCAGTTCGCCGCCTTCTTCGATGGTCCATGTTTTCGTGTTCAACACGAAGCTTGATGGGTGAAGCAATATGGAAACTCCGTCTGAGAAGGTGCGCACCTGCGCCGACACGTTAGCCTTATTGATCGCCTGGTTAGAGCTGGTGTTTATGGTAACGTCAGAAACGTCGTTTTGGGCTGTTACCGTAAAACTCGTCTGTGGAAACATTAAGCTGTCGCCAATCTGCACATCACCTAATTCGCCTGTCAAGGCGAGTTTTTGAAGATCACCGCTTCCTTTCAGGCTTACATCTGAAAACTGGTACTGCCGGTATTGAGCGAAAGGAACATCAGCATCTACCGTCATCGTATTGGCGGAAGTATTCAGTGAGCCTGTAATATGACTGTTGTTGAATCCCGCTAAATTGGGATCGATCAGCTTCATGTAATCCTCTACTTCACCCGTTGTTATGTCGAAGGTGAAGATCTGCGGTTTGACTGATCTCGGTGCTTTTATATAGGAAGGGTAGTAGCGATGTAAGAAGACGGTGAAAGCATCGGGTAGCGCCTGGAGGTCGAAGTCGCCGGTGATGGTAGCGTCGAACTGGTTGGAGACGGCGGTCAGTTTCTTAAGGCCGTTTTCATAGTCGGAGTGAACCACCAGCGAATCAAACTCGAGTCTTTTACCATTGCTTGTAAGTGAAGCATCGCTAATCCTTGCCGTTCCCACAAGATCCGATAAGGAACTCGCCTGGAGATCGAGGTCGAACTTACCCTGTAACTGGAAGTCCTGGTTCGTAAGACCTAGTGCTTTTAAATCTGCATGCGCTATGTCGGCGGTAGCTTTGAAAAGAGGAACTTTTCTTGTAAGATCGACTATACCTTTTAAGTGTAGATCCGCATTAGGATCTTTCATACTGAAATCGCCGTCGAAGAGACGGTTAGTCAGGCTACCCTTTGCAGTGATGTTCGTATAGGTGTAATCGCCATATTGTATTCTGTTTACCACTCCATCCACTGTCATATTGAGCCTTTTCCATTCGAAGCCCCTTCCCTTAACAGAGCCATGAAAGCTGACGGAGCCCAGGTAATCGCTGCCGATAAACTGGCCCAGTTGGAAACCCTGGGTTGAAATCTTTCCTGCGTAGACCGGATCTCCGTTCTTAGGAAACTTCATGTTGAGATCCGTTTGAAGTGTCCCTAGATTGGTTTGAATTGTGCCGAAGGTCACGAAGTCATTTATAAAACCGGTATAAGTTCCTTTGAAGCGCAGGTAGCTGAGTTTTTTCAAGTCGGGAGTGGTAATAGAACGGATGGAAGGAACCAGGTTGGCGGCATCGCTATAAGTGGTGCGTAATTCCTCCGCATCGATATTGATGAGGGTCTCATCGATATTGGGAAGCCCGACAAGACTGACACCTCCGTGAATATAGGTGTTGTTGCCGGCCCATATTTCCAGGTCTTTTGAAGAAAGGGCGTCAACAGTGCCTTTCACGTCTCCATCAATCTTTATATTTCTCTTCCAGGACTTTAGCTCAGGTGCAAAAAAAGCTATGTCATCACTGGATATCGTGGCCTTTGTGAAACGGCCCTCCAGGGTGACGTCATGAATGAAGTTGTCGAGGGCGTCAATACTTTTATAACGCATAGCATAGTAACGCGTGATGACACTATGGTTGGTCTCGAGATAAAGGTTATCGAAGATCATCGCCCCGGGTTCGATCGTCGTTTTCGCCTTCAGTGATTTTACCACAAGTCCGCTGCGCTCCTGGGTCGACAGATTGATGCTGCCGGTAACTGTGTTTTTACTGAAACCTATATTTTTCAAAGTGCCATTGATCTTGCTAAAGTCAATATGCTCTCCATCAAAATAGGGAAGCGAGGCTGTCATCGTTCCCTGGTCGTCCCTGAAGCGGCCATTGCGAATACTTATGTTACCGAAGCGGATGTTCCATTCCGATGGAGTTTCTTTGCTGGCCGTCGTATCCTTTACTGTCTCACCGGAAGTGGGACCACGTCTACCCTTGTAAGAAAAGATAGAAAAATAGGGATCATCGAGTGTAAGATTTGCAATGTCGATGGTTTGGCCCGAAAGGGTAATCGACCGGGCATCCATATCCAGCCCACCTACCTTGACGGACATATCATTTCCCAGCCAGCCATCTTTCTGGACAAAGCTTACGTTCTTCATGACCACCTTTTTAAGATCGAAGGCTATACCGGCCTTTTTCTTTGAAGTGGTATCGGCCGAAGGTCCTGAAGAAAAATATTTATCGAGGAAGGCATAGTTCCATACCGAATCGGTGCGGTTGAGGTTGATGACCGCATTTTCCAGGCCTATGTACTTCAGTTCAGCCTTGTCTTTGAATACGAACCAGTCGGTAATGCGGACCTGGAAAAGACCCGCATAAAGAAGGGTATCGTGTTTCTGATCTTCCATGAGAACCCCTTCCAAATCCATGCGGTTGAAATTGAACAGGTTCAGTTTAACGTGCTTAATGGAGATCTTTGTCTGCAGGTCGTTAGAAAGGCGCCTGGTCACTTGTCGTGCCAACCAGTTTTGGCCCACCTCCGTTTGGAGAAATCCATAAAGTAAAAATACCAGGGCCAGCAGGCCAAGTAGCACACGAAGTGATATCTTCCAGAACTTCTTCAGGATAAGCGGTTTTTGTAAAATTAGCTAAACATCAAGTGTGTTCAAATTCATTAAGGGAAAGGGGTATGAAAAGTTTGTGAAAGATGGGAGAGAAAGTTTGTGGTTGGTGGTTTTCTTGTTCGAAGTTTGAGGTTGAGGGGCGTTTACAGTTCGGGCGAGTTGATCGTTTGAGAATTTGAACCATTTGCAAATTGACCATGTAAAAGCCATAAAGGGTCGTTTAGGTTTTGTGATCGAGGCCTGGCGTGGAGATTTGAGGATGGGGAGGCCAATTAGATTGAATTGATACCAACAGATAAATGATTGTTTCGGAAAAATCGTAGGCCGATCCAGCAATGGGTTTTTGACTGAAAATCATAAGGAAGATTCGCTCCAACGGGAGCTTGTCTATTTGGTGATGGGCCGTGTGTCCATAACTAATGGATTCTTGCCAAACAACCATCCTACGGAAACGCCGACAATGCGGTGGAAGATCTGGGGACCGCCGTCGTGGTTATTCATGCTGCCGAAGCCATGCTGGTAATATGTGTATACATAGAGTCCTTTGCCTGTCTCATAACCGAAGTGCAGATTAGCCTGGGCTGTAAAACGTCCATACTCCGTAAAGGCAAAGTTCATAGGACGAGAGACGGTTGCTATTTTGCCCGAAGAGCCGGAGGTGTCAAATTGTTCGTGACCGTTGATGGCAACATCCACGGAAGGACCGAAGCGAACGAAAAAGTGGGCTAGCTTTTTATTAAAGTCGTAATGCAAGAGTGGTGCAAATTCCACGGTGTGAACTGTGACGTTATTGTTCAGTGCATATTCTGTGGGCGGGAAAGCGGGATTATTGAGGGTGACTTTATAGCCTTTGAGGTTATAAAAGACCGATGGAAAGAAGTAAAGCTGGTTATCAAATTCCACTTTTGCAGACATACCCGCCATGAATCCAGGTTTAAATTGGGTAGGTTGTTTGACGTCGGCCACTTTATAGAGGGCTGAAGTGGCTTGTACGCCAGCATAATATGCAAACTGGACCTGTGCTTCGCTTTTTACTGACAAAAGGACAATGGCAAGGAATAAAAGAAGCCTTGAATTCATAGTTACGAATATAGTGGGTAAAAATAAGTAATTGAACTTAGGAATCATAGCAAACGGAAGAGTTCAATTTAAGGGGATGTACTAAATCACTATGGGATAAGCCCGTATCGTTTAATTTCGCGGAAAATTTACGCTAATGAAAAAGGTTTTAATCATTACACTGGTTGCCGCATCCGTTTTCACAATGAGTTGCAACAGCGGCAATAACACGAAAGAGACTCCGAAAGAAGAGAAGACCAGTCAACCGTCGAACGTATCCAACACTATTGAATTGACTGCGAACGACCAGTTGAAGTTTAGTACGAATGAATTGCATGTCAAGGCAAACGAGCCAGTAAAGCTTACACTGAAGAATATCGGCACCATGCCAAAAGAGTCAATGGGTCACAATTTCACCTTGCTGAAAGACGGCACCGACATTCCGGGTTTTGCTGCCCAGGCAGTAGGTGCTCCAGATCACATCCCCGCAAATAATCCTGCTATTATCGCGCATACAAAATTGCTGGGACCCGGTGAGTCAGACACAATTGAGTTTACGGTACCTGCCGGAACGTACATCTACATTTGTACTTTTCCCGGTCACTACATGACCATGACCGGCGTGTTGACAGCTGAATAGGTTCGCCGAAAGAAATGTGGAATATAGTATTGGAGGAATTCGATGAGAATTCCTTTTTTTATTTCGCACCCTGTCCAAACATCCTTTTATTGAATTCGGCCGAAGTATTTTTTGGAATGGAAAGAGACTTCCATTCGTTCTGTTTAATCCACCTGCCAATGTATACGATTTGACCCACGTGGTAGCTGTAATGTGTCAATTGACGGTTTATTGCATCGACTACATTGAGTGGTTGACTGCGAATGGTGATTTTTTTGGATAGGTCTTCCGTCTTAAGCGATCCCAGCGTGTCGAGGACAACCTTCCATCCTTCATTCCATTTGTCGATCAATTGCTCTTTTGAAAACTGGTGTACTTCGAATTCATCATCCCTGTTGCGCCATTCCTTTTCGCCATCCTCGGTGAGGAAATTGGTCCAACGGCTTAACATATTGCCGTGCATGTGCTGGATGATAACTGCAATGCTATTAGAAGTTTCATTTGGACAATAGTGCATTTCTTCACCGGTCAATTGGTCGATGGTTTTCTGGCCGAGGCCTTTGTATTCGTTGAAGCGCTTGATGGCTGAATCGAGAAAAAGTTGTTCTATCATGCTAAGCGGTTTTAGATATTAGTATCCTTCGGCATCGTCATCGCCACGGTTGTCTGCCACCGCTTCAAACTTTCCGCCCGGGAGTACTTTGATTACTTCCGTTCGGCCAATAGCGGCTCTTTCAACAATCTTATATCCCATTTTCTTTAAGGCATCTCTCACGTCCTGCGGGAAAGTTTTTTCGACATCTATTTGGTCGGGCAACCACTGGTGATGAAACTTGGGTTTATAAACTGCGTCTTCAGGACTCATATTGAAGTCGATGATGTCGACAATGGTTTGAAAGACGGAAGTAGGAATAGTTGTTCCGCCGGGAGTTCCAACGACCAGGAAAGGTTTTCCGTTCTGCAAAACAATGGTTGGGGTCATGGAGCTTAACATACGCTTGCCCGGTGCGATGGCATTGGCTTCTCCACCTACTGCTCCATAAATGTTGGGTACACCAGGTTTGGCGCTGAAGTCGTCCATTTCATCGTTGAGAAAAAAGCCTGCACCTCCGACGACTGTCTTGCTTCCGTAGGAGTTGTTCAAAGTGGTCGTTATAGCAACTGCGTTTCCATACTTATCAATCACATCGAGATGTGTTGTTTGTTCGCTTTCTTTTGGAATTATACCGGGCTTCACGTCCTGGCTATTACCGGCAACCCCCGGCTGATAATCTTTCATTCGATCTTTTAGATAGGCGTCTGAGATTAGGCGAGACTCGGGCACTTTGACAAAATCGGCGTCCCCCATGTATTCGGCACGGTCTGCGTACGCACGACGTTCTGCCTCGGTCATTAACTGTACTGCTTGTGGTGATAGAAAACCGTACGAAGGCAATGGCTTGTCTTCTACCATTTTCAACATCTGGTGAAGCAGGATTCCGCCGCTACTTGGCATTGGCATTCCAACAATAGTGTAACCCTTGTAATTAAACGTATGTGGAGCTCTCCATTTTGCTGTATAATTTTTTAGATCGTTCAAGTTGATGATGCCATCGCCCCGCTTCATTTCTGCTACGATCAAATTGGCTGTAGTGCCTTCGTAAAAACCTTTAGCTCCATTATCTCGAATACGTTTTAAAGTATTGGCAAGGTCTTTTTGAATAAGAGTGTCGCCAGCCTTCCACTTCTCTTTTTTCTGAAATGCTGATGGTGTTGTATTGTATTCGTTCAAAGCGTCCTGTACATTGTTGAGCGAGGAGGCTTCCCGCTCCGAAATAGCGAAGCCTTTTTCGGCAAGGTCGATAGCAGGTTGAATGAGCTTACTGAAAGAAAGCTTTGCATATTTCTTAGTCTCGAAGAGACCTGCGACGGTTCCGGGTACACCGGTTGAGAGATGGCCGTTCACACTTTTGCCTGCAATGACCTTTCCGTTTTGATCGAGATACATGTCACGTGACGCAGAAGAGGGAGCTTGTTCACGATAATCCAAAGCGAGAGTCTCGCCATTTGATAATGAAGCGACCATAAAACCGCCTCCACCGATATTACCGGCAGCAGGGTAGACAACCGCGAGTGCCAACTGGGTGGCAATCGCTGCGTCGAAAGCATTGCCTCCCTGTTTCAGAATTTCCACTCCTACCTTGCTGGCTAGGGGATGTGCACAGACGACCGCTCCATTCTGGGCGAACACTTTTTTATTGATGGTGTATTGATAAGGACTAATGGTAACAGGTGATTGTACCTTGCAAGAGAGAACCAGTAGGAATAGAAATAAGGGCGTTTTATTCATATTAGTTTTAATAACGTCCATAAAATTATAGATAAGAAATTTGTGCAGAATTATTAAATTCGGTTGCTGCTGAACAATTCACCCTAGAGACAACTACCACCATACTCGGGCTGCTTTATTTTAAAACACAAAAACCTTTGCTATGAGTTACGCTTGCGTGAGAAACCTCGCTATGTTTCTATTCTTCACTCTTTTTTCAATCCAGGTATTTGCACAGACAGGTAAAATTACCGGTCAGGTAAAAGATGCTAATGGCCAGCCGTTGGGTAAAGCATCTGTTCAAATTCAATCGGGAGGCGGCACCTCAACAGACGACAATGGATATTATAGTCTAACGGCACCCGTCGGAAAACACACCCTTATCATTTCGTTTGTTGGGTACACAACTCAAAGGATCGATATCAACGTTAGCGAAAACGGCAGTAACGTACAAGATGTAGTATTGGCCACCGCCGGAGAGTTGGGAAATGTAACGATCGTTGGTTCAAGAAGTGCTGCAAGAACAAGGACAGAGACTCCCGTTCCCGTTGACGTGATTCCGCTTGCCAAAGTGGTAAACGATGTCGGGCAGGTGGACCTGAACCAGATACTAACTTTTATTGCACCATCCTTCCAATCGTCAAGACAGACCGTTGCCGACGGAACCGACCATATGGACCCGGCTCAACTGAGAAGCCTTGGCACCGACCAGGTGTTGGTCTTAATCAATGGCAAACGAAGACACCAGGCCTCACTTGTCAACGTGAACGGCACGATCAACAGGGGACAGGTCAATACTGACTTGAGTGCCATCCCTGCTTCGGCGATCGAGAGAGTAGAAATCTTAAGAGATGGTGCCGCGGCTCAATATGGTTCGGACGCCATAGCGGGCGTGATCAACATTGTATTGAAAAAGAATACCGGAATATTGGAAGCCGGTATCAGCTATGGTGAATACAAAACGGAGTACGCGAAGAACTATGCCTTATATACACTGCAGAAGAAGAGTGATAACCCAAATGTGAAAGTAACAGATGGGAAGACAACGCAGGCGAACCTTGGATATGGATTCAATATCAAGAAAGGATACTTGAACCTGACCGGCGAATATATTCAAAGGGACCCCACCAATCGAACAGGAACTTACACAGGACAAATCTTTCCGAGTGTGAATGGTGCGAACAGGGACGACTCGATTATTGCGGCAAGAGGGTTGACAAGAAATACGTTTGACTTGCGGGCAGGGAACTCAGGGATGAAGAGCGGAGCCGTGTTTTACAATTTTGGTTACCCTGTTGACCAGAATGGCGAGTTTTATGCATTTGGTGGATGGAGCAAAAAGAATGGAGAGGCAGCTGGATTATATCGTTACCCCAGTAGCATAGTGGCAGGTTCGAATGGCGGTAAATATGCATCCAGCGTGTTCGCGATATATCCGAATGGCTTTTTGCCTTTAATAGAATCCGACATTACAGATTTCTCAACCGCGGTTGGATTCAGAACGAAGATCAATGAATGGAATCTTGATCTTAGCAACACCTATGGTGTGAACGTTTTTGATTTTGGCGTTCGGAACTCTATCAACTACTCGCAAATGAGTATTCCCGGTAACAGGCAGACTTCTTTCGATGCGGGTGGGTTGAAGTTTTATGAGAATACAGCCAACCTTGATCTCTCGAGGAAGTTAAATGTACTGCAGGGAATGAACTTTGCGACAGGAGCAGAATACCGGGTTGATGCATTCGGTATTAGAACAGGTGAGGAAGCCTCTTACAAGAACTATGATGTACCATCCGGCGTCGGTCCAGGAGCCCAGGTGTTTCCTGGTTTCGTAAATACCATCGGAAGCGATAAGACCAGGAAGGCAGAGGCCTTATATGTAGATGTTGAACAAGATTTTACGAGGGCATTTTTACTCACGGGTGCGCTTCGCTATGAACATTTCAGTGACTTTGGTTCCACTTTCAATTACAAGTTCAGCGGAAGATATAAAGTTGCTTCCTGGTTAAACCTGAGAGCATCAGCGAGTTCCGGCTTCCGGGCGCCATCATTACAGCAGCGTTATTATGCAAAAACCAACACGCTGTTCATTAATCAGAGTGGTAGCCTGGTACCCGTGCAGGCGGGCACTTTCACTAACGACAGCAAACTTGCGGGGATGTTGGGAATTCCGAAGCTGAAAGAGGAAACCAGCCGCAACTACTCGGTAGGCTTAACAGCGAGCCCTATTAAAGGTTTGGAACTGACAGTGGATGCCTACCAGATCAATATTAAGAATCGTATCATCCTCACCAACAACTTTACCGGTGCCACCAGCCCGGCGATAAAAGCTATATTGGATTCTGCAGGTGCTAACACAGCGAACTTCTTCACGAATGCCATCGACACGAAGGCAAGAGGGGTAGAGGCTGTTTTGTCGTATGCGAAAACAATCGCGGGAAAACATGCGATACGTGCAACGTTGGCAGGAACCTTTATTGATAACGAAGTGAAAAAGGATGCCAACGGAAGACCGATTATTCATGCCTCTGACATCCTGGTAAATGGCGGCCAGTTGAACAACTATTTCAACCGGGAAGACGAAAGCCGTGTAGAACTGGCAAATCCCAAAAATAAGATCAGCTTAATGTTGAACTACCATTATACACGATTGGGAGTAATGGTTCGCTTCGTTCGCTTTGGGCAGGTAACCTATTGGGATGGTTCCAATAGCAGTGATCCTTTCAAGCCTGTAATGGTAGCGAATGCTTTTGACAATAACGCTGTAGAAATTACAGATCAAACCTTTAAGCCAAAAGTTGTGACCGATCTGTCTGTGTCTTACGATATTACAAGATCGCTTTCCGTCACTATCGGTGCCAACAATCTATTTGATGTGTACCAGGATATCCAGACTCATAGTGCTAACCAAAGTCTTGGAAGGTTTGTTTACAGCAGGCGTGTGGAGCAAATGGGGTACAATGGTTCTTACTATTTTGCCCGGCTACGCCTGGCACTGAATACGAAGCAAAAAAGCTCGTAAAAGAGCGATGAAACGCGCCCTCGCACTTTAGCAGAAACGTTAACCATGCCGAACATGTCCCTCACCACCCGTGAGGGACTTTTTCATTTGTATAGAATTTCAGTTTTAATATTGCTGATTAAACCAGGTCCATGTTCAGACGAATTGTTCCCGCATTTGTTTTTTGCCTGCTGACGGTAGTGTCGATTGCCCAATTGAAATCACCCGAAGAATTCTTAGGATATAAGATTGGTACGCACTTTACACCACATTGGAAACTGGTAGATTACTTCAAGTCTGTGGCCGCTGCGGTTCCGTCGATGGTGAAGTTGGAGCAGTATGGACAGACGAATGAGGGAAGGCCGTTGATAGTGGCCTTTGTGTCGAACGAAGCGCACATTTCCAACCTGGAGAATATTCGTCAGCATAACTTATCAATCGCCAGGCAAGGAAACCCGATTAACGGTAGCTATGACTATCCTGCCATTGTCTGGTTAAGTTATAACGTGCATGGTAACGAGGCTTCTTCGTCGGAGGCCTCTATGCTAACTTTATTTGCTCTTGTAGACCCAAAGAATACGCAAACAAAACCCTGGCTAAAGAATACGTTGGTGGTCATTGATCCATGCCTCAACCCCGATGGAAGGGACAGGTATGTTAACTGGTTTAATTCAATTGTTGGAAAGGCTCCCAACCCATCGATCATGGCAAGAGAGCATGAAGAGCCGTGGCCGGGAGGGAGGACCAACCATTACAATTTTGATCTAAATCGTGACTGGGCCTGGCAAACACAGGTCGAGTCCCAGGCAAGAGTTGCACTATTCAACAGTTGGCTGCCTCAGGTGCATGTTGATTTTCATGAGCAGGGAATTAATGCACCCTACTATTTTGCTCCTGCTGCGCAACCGTACCACGAAGTGATCACAAAGTGGCAAAGAGATTTTCAGAATACCATCGGAAGAAACAATGCGAAGTATTTCGACGAGAATGGCTGGTTGTTCTTCACCAAAGAGGAATTTGATCTGACCTACCCGGCTTACGGTGATACTTATCCATTGTACAACGGTGCAATTGGTATGACTTATGAGCAAGGCGGTCATAGCCGCGGTGGATTGGCAGTAGAGACGGCAAGCGGCGATACCTTGACCCTGGTGGACAGGGCTATGCACCACTACACCACATCGCTCAGCACCATAGAAGTATCGTCGCAGAATGCACCGAAGCTGCTGTCCGAGTTCAAAAAGTTCTATGACGATGCCGTGTCAACAGGGGTCGGAAGCTATAAGTCGTATGTAATTAAGTATACGGTTAACGATGCAGAGAAGATACAGAACCTTCTGAAATTACTCGACAGGAACAAAATCCAATATGGAACGGCTAAAGCAGTTGCCAGTTTGAAAGGATACCGTTATGATACAAGGAAAGAGGAGCCGTTCTCGGTAGCTTCGAACGATATCGTCATTCCGTCGTTACAACCAAAAAGTGCATTGGTGAAGGTGTTGTTTGAGCCAACTACATTATTAGTCGACACTTTGGCATATGATATTACTGCATGGTCGTTGCCCTATGCATTTGGACTCAATGCTTATGCCACGAGTCAAAGACTTGATGTGAATGGAACTGTCCCGACAGTTGCTATTAACAACACTCCCCAGGAAGCCTATGCCTATGTCATAAACTGGAATGGTATGCAATCGGTGAAACTGGTGGCGCAGTTGCTTCAAAAAGGAATCAGGGTCCGATATAATGAACGTCCGTTCGAAGCCAATGGAAAAGCCTTCGACCGTGGCGCCATCCTGATCCTGAAGACCAGTAACCAACACACAGCGAATCTGTGGAAGATGGTGACAGACCTGGCAAACAATTTAAGTGTGCAGGTTACTCCAGTTACTTCCGGCTTTGTAGACAAAGGATATGACTTCGGCAGTTCGAAAGTGCACCCAATGAAGGCAAGAAAGATCGCCATGTTGACGGGGGAAGAGGTTAGTAGTAATTCTGCAGGAGAAATTTGGTACTATTTTGATCAACTAGTGAATTACCCCATAACGCTCATCAATGCGAGGAATGCGTTGACGATGAACTGGAGTGATTTCGATGTGGTGATCCTGCCTGATGGCAATTACCGTTTCCTAAATGATAAGAGCGCTACAGAACAGTTCAGGAACTGGATCAATCATGGGGGACATGTCATAGCCACTGGTTCGGCTGTTGCAAAGTTGGCGCAGTTAGATTGGGGATTGAGGTCCAAAAAAGAGGAAACTGCTGATACTAGTGACCTTTACGCCTCTTTAAAGAAGTTTGAAGAGCGAGACAGGGATTTTATTCCAAGTTCGATACCAGGCGCTATTTTCAGAGTGGAATTGGATAACACCAATCCGTTGGCCTTTGGATATCCTGACCATTACTATACTCTAAAGTTAGATGATGATGTCTACGAGTTCATAAAAGACGGGGGTTGGAACGTTGGAGTGTTGAAAAAGGATAAGGCCGTTGCCGGTTTCGTTGGGTCAAAAGTAAAGAACAGGTTCCAGGACGGATTGTTATTCGGAGTACAGGAAATGGGTAACGGAACCATCACTTACCTGGCGGACGATGTGTTGTTTAGATCTTTTTGGGAGAATGGAAAGCTGATGTTTGCCAATGCCGTATTCCTTGTCGGGCAATAAAGTTTTTATAATTATGACCAGGGGTGAAGTAGTATTCACCCTTTTTGATTTATTTTAAAAATCCTTGTTGATTGTTAATTGAAACCATGAAAAGATTTCTTCTACTGCTTGTAACAGGTTTGGCTGGTTTAGGCTCTTTTTCTCAAATGTCTGCTAGTTCAAGTGATATTTACCTGGGATTGAAAAAGCTGAATGTACTTGGGCGGGTATTATATATCGCTGCCCACCCGGACGACGAGAATACCAGGCTGCTAACTTATTTTTCCAAAGACCGTTTATACAGGACGGGCTATCTCTCGTTGACCCGGGGAGATGGGGGGCAGAACTTAATAGGCGATGAGCAGGGTGTAGCCCTGGGAATGATACGCACGCAGGAATTGTTGTCTGCAAGGAGAATTGATGGGGCGGAGCAATTCTTCTCGAGGGCTTTTGATTTTGGCTTTTCAAAAGGACCGGCTGAAACTTTTCAGCATTGGGATAGGGAGAAAATACTTTCGGATGTGGTGTGGGTGATTCGCAATTTTCAACCGGACGTTATTATAACCCGGTTTCCGACAACGGGTGAAGGAGGACATGGACAACACACCGCTTCTGCAATATTAGCTAATGAGGCGTTTACCGCTGCTGCTGATCCCAGCCGCTTTCCTGGGCAACTGAAGTTTGTTCAACCATGGCAGGCGAGAAGGATATTATGGAACACCTTCAACTTTGGAGGCACCAACACCACCAGCAACGACCAACTTCATTTCGACGTGGGTGGCTATAATCCGGTTCTTGGAAAAAGTTATGGTGAGATTGCCGCCCAAAGCAGGAGTCAACATAAGAGCCAGGGCTTTGGCTCTGCCGGCAGCCGTGGAGAGGCCATGGAATATTTCAAGACCACGGGCGGCAGTGCTCCCACTGATAATTTGTTTGACCAGGTTGATATTAGCTGGAAGAGAGTAAAGGACGGCGAAAGAGTACAGAAGCTTGTTGACAGCACCTTGGCCACCTTTGACTTCAATGCTCCTCAAAAATCATTACCAGCCCTATTCAGGATCAGGAGATTGGTCGCGGGTTTGTCGGACCGGTATTGGAGAGAGCAGAAGTTGAAAGAAGTGAATGCTTTGATAGAGCAGGCAAGCGGCCTATGGGTGGAATGTTTTACGAATGAGAACTACATTGCACAAGGCGATTCTTTAAGGGTCAACTTTTCAATCAATGACAGGACGGGCGTCGGCGCGAAGCTGCAGCATATTCATATTGAAACGTTCGACTCTACTCTGCAAGTGTCGTTGGCGCCTGACAGAAACTTCAACTTCACAAAAACGGTAAAGCCAGCACCTTCCATGCCGGTCAGTCAGCCGTACTGGTTGGACAAGCCAATGGAAGAGGGATACTATAATGTAACCAACCAACAACTCATTGGCCGCGCTGATATAGAACCTTCGTTCAAAGCGTATTTTGACGTCTTTATTGGTGGCGAGGAATTGTACATGGAAAGGATTGTCAAGTACAAGTATGTGGACCAGGTGAAGGGCGAACAGAACCAGCCGGTAACAATTGTTCCAAGAGCTACAGTCTACACGAGTCCTGAGTTGATTCTTCTGAAGAAGTCAGAGAGCGAAAAGAAGCCATTTTTTGTACAGGTAGTAGCTAATACCAATATCGATTATAAAACTGAGTCTGTAAACGTTGAAATAGGCAATGATAAGTTGTCCCATAAGGACTCGGCAGGTTTGTTTGCAAAAGGAACAACAAGGCAATACCAATTCACCATAGATCCTAAAAACATCGCTAAGATTGAAAAAGGCATCCCGTACGTTAGGTTTGACTCTTCAGCCCTGAATTATATGGCTCTTGCCACTATCAGGTACGACCACATTCCATTCATCAATTACTTCTATACTGACTGGGTGAAGTTGGTTCCAATTGATTTAAAGAATTACAACAAAAGGATCGGTTATATTGTTGGCGCGGGTGATAAGGTTCCAGAGGCGCTGGAAGAAATGGGATATGATGTGGTTCTGTTAACTGATAAAGAACTTGCACGGAACAATCTGCAGCAATACGATGCCATCATCACGGGTGTCCGGGCTTTCAATACCAATGATTGGATGAACAAATACTACGACAAGCTAATGGAGTACGTAAAGAATGGCGGTAACTATATCGTGCAATACAGCCAGGCAAACAATATCAGGGGAAAGATGGGGCCGTACAGTTTTGTAGTGACCGGTAAAAGGATAACAGATGAAAATGCACCGGTAACTTTCTTAAAGCCAGGGCACCCAGTGCTCAACTATCCCAACAAGATCACGCAGGATGACTTTAAGGGCTGGATCCAGGAAAGAAGCATTTATCATGCGGACAGGTTGGATCCGAATTTCGAAACCATACTTCGAATGAACGATCCGGGTGAAGCACCCGATGATGGTGCCTTGGTGATTGCTAAATACGGTAAAGGATATTTTACTTACACAGGGCTGGTGTTCTTTAGGGAGTTGCCGGCAGGCGTACCCGGTGCTTACCGATTGTTGGCGAATATTATTGACCTGAACAGGAAAAAGGAGTTGTAATGGCTGAACGGAAGCCTGACCAGGCAAGAGGTTTTATATCCTTTGGATTCGTGATTGTTCTTGCACTGGTGATTGGATTGTTTTTAAGAAATGTCAGACTTGGTTTGCTCATAGGACTTGCGCTGGGATTGCTGGGGTCGAGTTTGTTGAGAAGAAGGTGAGAGAATTAGCTAATTTGACAATTAGCTGATTGGCTAGTGGGAGAATGTGACGATGGGACTATGTGACGATGGGAGAATTAGCTGATTTGCTGATGTGAGAATGGGGTAATTTGGCAATGCGGCAAGAAAAAGGGCCACGTGAGAGGTAGGAGTTAATTTCTTTGATTATTTGAATTATGGATGATCAAAATGATAGGGTGCCATTATTTAAAAGCTGGAAGGGCTGGTACGCTCTTGTTATTGGCGTTCTCGTTTTGCTGATCGTGCTTTTTTATTGGTTGACCAAAACGTTTGCATGAGCCAACTGGATTGGATTGTACTTGCTATAAGCCTGGTGGCGGTAATCCTTTATGGAGTTTACCGGAGCCGGACCAGTCATAACCTTGATGGCTATTTCCTCTCCAATCGCAGCATGAATTGGGGGCTTATTCTCCTGAGCATAATGGGTACACAGGCCAGCGCCATTACTTTTATCTCAGCGCCCGGACAAGCGTACACTGACGGGATGCGATTCGTGCAATATTATTTCGGACTGCCGATCGCTATGATCGTTGTATCGGTCTTCTTTGTTCCCATCTTTCACAAGCTTAAGGTTTACACGGCTTACGAATACCTCGAGAATCGTTTTAATGGTAAGACAAGAACGCTAACGTCTTTCCTGTTCCTTTTGCAGCGTGGTCTGTCTACGGGCATTAGCGTATTTGCCCCTTCTATTATACTCTCTTCTTTGTTTGGTTGGAATATTTACTGGACCAATATGTTTATGGGTGGACTGCTTATCATTTACACGGTCAGCGGCGGCGCGAAAGCAGTGGCATACACGCAGCAGTTGCAGCTTATCATCATATTCACCGGGATGTTTTTAGCAGCTTACATGGTGGTTCGTATGCTTCCGGAGCATGTTGGTTTTTCTGATGCCCTGTACGTCGGAGGAAAACTGGGGAAGATGAATGTGATCACCACTGGATTCACCAGGAATGGGTTTAACTGGAGTGACCAATACAACCTGTTCAGCGGCATTGTGGGTGGCTTTTTCCTGGCGCTTTCTTACTTCGGCACCGATCAATCGCAGGTAGGAAGGTATTTAACGGCAAAGTCTGTTACCGAGAGCCGTGTAGGGTTGTTGATGAATGGACTGGTGAAAGTGCCTATGCAATTCTTGATACTGTTGATAGGAACATTGGTCTTTGCATTTTACCTATTTAATAAGGCACCGATCTTCTTTAATGGCAGGCAACTCTCGAGGTTGGAGAACAGTGCTGTTTATAAAGATTCCTTTGCGAATGCGAAAAAAGTCTATGACCAGTTGTCGCTGGCAAAGCAGCAATCCGTTACGGCCTTTTCTGTTGCCCTTGATTCAAACGACGAAGAACAGGTGGATGTGAAGGGAGCGGAGTTGAGGTCATTACAGGGACAAAGTGATTCGATTAGGAGGAAGGTAAAGGATTGGATCGGCAAAGAAGGGGGCGATAATAATGACACCAACTACATTTTCCTGAGGTTTGTGGTGTCTTATTTACCGGAAGGATTGGTGGGACTGTTGATTGCTATAATTTTCCTTGCATCATGGGGCAGTATTGCTGCCGCATTGAATTCACTGGCTTCCTGTACGATGATCGATTTTCACCGGAGGTTTACAAAGAAGGCCATAAAGCCGAGGCAAGAGTATACAATCTCGAAATGGTACACGTTAGCATGGGGGATCTTTTGCATCGTGGTGGCCATGTTTACCTATAACATAGGCAATAGCCTGATTGAGGCGGTGAACGTTCTCGGGTCGCTATTCTATGGCGTCATACTAGGTGTTTTTTTGGTTGCGTTCTTCTTTAAACGAATACAAAATGGAAATGCGGTATTCATGGGTGCCCTTTTAGCGGAAGCACTTGTATTGGTTGTTTTTATTCTTACCAAGATACCCTCGGCGAATTTTAAGCTCGGTTTTCTTTGGCTCAACCCAATTGGAGCACTGGGCGTTATTTTCTTTACACTACTGGTGAATGCATTGATGAGCAGGAAGGCTGCTGCCAACTGATTTTATATTGATGGCATAGCGGTGGTGACTCCATGAACGGTCATGTTTTTTATGATAATGGTGCTAGCTTTATGTTTACTTATTTCTATTGATGCGCAGTGCACATGTAGCAAAACACTTAAAATCTGCTATATGCGTACATATCTTCTGACCAGCATCATTTGCCTCGCATGTTCTTCCTTTTCGTTAAACACTACTATGAGTATTGGTGCGCATGGCGGCGTAGGGTTGCGACTCTCAAAGCTGAATGTGTTTGAGCTTACAGCTCATCGTTTGAGTGGAAACCGGGTCATGATATCCTGGCATTGTGAAACTGAGTTTTCACAATCGCGTTTTGAAGTGATGCGGAAACATGGAACCGAGATCTATTCGTCGCTGGGTGTTGTAGAGCCAAAGTTGGTAGAGGATAATTCAGCTGACTACTCGTTTGTCGATGTCAATGTATTTGAAGACAGTAGTTTTTACTGCGTGAAGAAGACGGGTCCGGACGGGGTCGTTTTTTTCTCTCTTAGCAGGGGAGTTGAAGGAGTGGGTAGAGAGAGATGATTGATTAGCGGGTGTGATAATTAGCTAACTAGCTGATGGAGGATGTGATGATTGGCAATATGACGATGTGGCGATGTGATGATTAGCGAAATGAGATGAGACGGTATAGCATTGTGACAATATGACGATAGGGCGATGTGACGATGAGCCAATGGGAGTATTTACTAATTGGCTAATTGCCGGTGTGCTGTTGAGGGAGTGAGACGAACTGGCAAAGTCACTATAAGGCGGTGTGACGATGAGTTAGCAGAACTGCCTAATCCATAGGTAATAAATACTTAAGGATAAAGCAATTCCAACGAATTTTCTCATCGTCCCAAAAGACTTTTTCAAAAGACCATAAATCATTTGTATTTCAGGATTAAATTACTATTCTTGCGAAGCGTCTATACACACCCCGCAACAGTAGATGTTTTGAATTTTCCATTCTTCATTCCCCCACCTGCATAGGGACATTATAGGGACCTTATAGGGACCTTATAGGGACTTTA
>Ga0157372_10002315_pt1 | contig 20647 bp, 18 predicted proteins | sample C55metaG_FD_115307 | JGI IMG/M metagenome (GOLD analysis project Ga0157372, IMG submission 115307) | Corn rhizosphere microbial communities from Kellogg Biological Station, Michigan, USA - C5-5 metaG | ecosystem: Host-associated > Plants > Roots > Rhizosphere > Soil | place: USA: Michigan... | reverse complement strand
GCTCCTGCCACTGGCGGACCATGCCCATGTAGCCGTTGTTCATCAGGAAGACCTTGACCGGGACGTTCTCGGTGACGCAGGTGGCGAGCTCCTGCACGTTCATGATCAGGCTGCCGTCGCCGGCGATGCAGACGACCTGCTCGTCCGGGCAGGCGACCTTGGCGCCGACCGCGCTCGGCAGGCCGAAGCCCATCGTCCCGAGGCCGCCGGAGTTGATCCAGCGCCGCGGCTTGTCGAAGCCGTAGTACTGCGCGGTCCACATCTGGTGCTGGCCGACGTCGGAGGTGATGATCGCGTCGCCCTGGGTGGCGCGGTGCATCGTCTCGATCATGAACTGCGGCTTGATCTCGCCGTTCTTGCCGGCGTCGTAGTACAGCGGGTGCGCCTCCTGCCAGCCGCGCAGCGTGTTCCACCACTCGTCGAGGCGGGCGGGGTCGGTCTGCAGCGCCCGGTACTCGCGGGTCAGCTTCGGCAGCACCAGCTTGACGTCGCCGACGATCGGGATGTGGGCGCCGACGTTCTTCGAGATCTCGGCCGGGTCGATGTCGATGTGGATGACCTTGGCGTTGGGCGCGAACTCGCTCAGTTTGCCGGTGATGCGGTCGTCGAAGCGGGCGCCGATGGCGACGATCAGATCGGCTTTGTCCATCGCGTGGTTGGCGGTCCAGGTCCCGTGCATGCCGAGCATCCCGAGCCAGCGGTCGCTCGAAGCCGGGAAGCCGCCGAGGCCCATCAGGGTCGAGGTGACCGGGAAGCGATCGGAGCCGGCGAGCTCGCGCAGCTCCTCTGAAGCGTTTGCGTTGATCACGCCGCCGCCGGTGTAGAAGATCGGCCGCCGGGCGCTCGCCAGCGCTTTGGCGGCGATCCGGATCTGCTTGATGTTGCCCTCGGTCGAGGGCTTGTAGCCGGGCAGCTCGACCGGCTCGGTGCGCGGCTCGTAGTCGATGTCGGCGCGCGAGAGGTCCTGCGGGATGTCGAGCAGGACCGGCCCGGGGCGCCCGGTCGAGGCGACGTGGAAGGCCTGGTGGACGTACTCGGGGATCTGGCGCGGGTCGGTGACCGCGAAGGAGTGCTTCACGAACGGCAGGGTGGCGCCGAGAATGTCGGCCTCCTGGAAGCCGTCGGTGCCGATCAGCTCGGTCCGGACCTGGCCGGTGATGAAGACCGTCGGGGTCGAGTCCATCATCGCGTCGGCGATCGCGGTGACGAGGTTGGTCGCGCCGGGGCCGGAGGTGGCGAAGGCGACGCCGACGCGCCCGGAGGCTTTGGCGTACCCCTCGGCCGCGTGGCCGCCGCCCTGCTCGTGGCGCACCTGGACGTGGCGGAAGTCCGCGTCGACGAGGGCGTCGTAGGTGGGCAGGTTGGCTCCCCCGGGGATCCCGAAGACGTCCTTGACGCCCTCGGCCTTGAGGGATTCCATCAACGTGTCGGCAGCGCGCATAGGAACTGGCGATGGTACCAGCGGCGGGGTGCCTGCCCGGCGCCTGCTCTACGCCTGGGCGGCCGGCGACTTCGCCGGGTTCCAGCGGGTCTTCGGCTCGATCGCGGTGTCGATCACGCGGCCTTTGTGGCGCTCGATCGCGTGGATGATCGACTCGACCAGCTCCTCGCCCAGCAGCGTCGGCTGCAGGCCGAGGTCGAGCAGCTTGGTGTGGACGGCGTTGTAGTAGTGCTCTTCCTTCTCGACCCGCGGGTTCTCGACGTGGTCGATCTGGACCGAGTAGCCGAGGTGTTCGCCCGCCTGCCTGACCAGCTCCGCCAGCCCCAGCACCGAGAACTGCTCGGTGAACTGGTTGTAGACGCGCATCTCGCCGGCCTCGGCCGGGTTCAGCACCGCCAGTTCGACGCACTGCAGGGTGTCGCGGATGTTGAGGAAGCCACGGGTCTGGCCGCCGGAGCCGTAGACGGTGAGCGGATGGCCGATCACCGCCTGCACGCAGAAGCGGTTGAGGACGGTGCCGAAGAGCTCGTCGTAGTCGAAGCGGGTGGCGAGGCGCTCGTCGCGGGCGGTCTCTTCGGTCTCGACGCCGTAGACGACCCCCTGGTTGAGGTCGGTCGCGCGGATGCCCCAGGTGCGGCAGGCGAAGTGGATGTTGGTCGAGTCGTGGACCTTCGAGCAGTGGTAGAGCGAGCCCGGCAGCTTCGGGAAGGGCAGCGTGTCCCTGCGGCCCTTGTGCTCGATCTCGATGTAGCCCTCCTCGATGTCGATGTTGGGCTGGCCGTACTCGCCCATCGTCCCGAGCTTGACCAGGTGCGCCTCGGGGACGTGGTCGCGCATCGAGAAGAGCAGGTTGAGGTTGCCGATCACGTTCGTGTACTGGGTTTCGACCGCGCGTCGGCGGTCGAGCATCGAGTACGGCGCCGAGGGCTGCTCGCCGTAGTGGACGATCGCCTCGGGCCTGGTCTCGGCGACGACCTCGTCGAGGAAGTCGCCATCCTCGACCGCGCCGACGTAGCTGCGGATCTGCTCGCCGGATACCTCGCGCCAGGCGGCGATCCGCTCGTCCAGCTCCGCGATCGGGGTCAGCGAAGCGGTGCCGTGTTCGGTGTGCCAGCGGCGGCGGGAGAAGTTGTCGACGACGGAGACCTCGTGGCCGCGGGCCGAGAAGCGGAGCGCAGTCGGCCAGCCCAGGTAGCCGTCGCCCCCGAGGATGAGGATTCGCATGAAGGCGGCAGCTTAGACGTTCGGTCGGCCGCGTGTCCGTGTTGAATCCCTGCGATGGCGAGCGAACTGGCGGCGCGAAACGGCGGCTGGATCGGGCTCGGGGCGCTGGTCGCGATCCTCCTGATCGGCCTTGGCCTGCGGGTCGCCGAGGCCTGGGACGGACGAGCGCCGGTCTATGACGCGCAGGCCTACGCGGCGATCGCGGCGAACCTGGAGGAGGGGAACGGGTTCACGGTCGGGGCACAGGCGACGCAGCCGTCGAGCAACTACTCGCCCGGGTTGCCGCTGTTCGCGGCGGGCGTGTATGCGGTGACGGGAGGAGTGCACGAACGGCTGGCGCGGGTTGTGCTGGCGGTTGTGGGGGCGCTGGCGGTGCTGTTCGCTTATTTGATCGGGAGGCGGTTGGGGTGGGCACTCCAGCGACCCAAGGCAAGTGAGGTCGCTGGAGTGCCCACCCCCCAGCGTTCGCTGAATAAGCCCGCCTATGGGCGGAACAACTCAGCGAGGGTGTGGCCAGCGCTGGTTGGGGCCTTGGTGGTGGCGGTGTATCCGGCGTTGCTCGAGTACCAGGGGATGCTGATGAGCGAGCCGCTGGCGGCGACGCTCTTGTCGGGTGGGGTTCTGGCGGTGCTTTGGGCGTGGGAAGGCGGCTGGGCGAGGTGGGTGCTGCCGGGCGCCCTGCTTGGTGCTCTCGCGCTGGTGCGACCTGAGTACCTGGGCGTTGCGGTTCTCGTGGCGGCTTTGATCTTCGCTCGGGAAGGAAGAGGCGACTGGCGCCACTCGCTTCTACGTGCTGCTGTTTTCCTCGGCGCGCTGGTCGTGGTCATCGCCCCCTGGACGATCCGCAACGCGATCGCGCTGGATCGGTTCGTCCCGATCTCCACCGGCGGCGGGCAAGTCCTCTTCGCCGGTACCTACCTGCCCTCCGATGGCGATCCCGAAAAGGTCGGCGCGGAAGTGGTGGCGGAAAACCCGCAGCTGTTCGCATCCCAGGACGCACAGCGGCTGCGCCTCGAGCAGATCCTCGCCCGGTTGGCGCATGCTCGCTATCCCGAAACGGAAACCGACAAGGCCCTCTCGAAGATGGGCAAGGAACAGCTCTGGGATGACATCTCGGAAGAGCCGCTCGAATACGCGGGCTTCGTCGCCACCAAGGTCGGCCGGATCTGGTCGCACGGCCCGCGGGACGTGATGCGCGAGCCGGTCTGGGAGGTCTTGCACTGGGCGCTCGTCACCCTCGGCCTGCTCGGCCTGGCGATCCTCGCCTGGCAGCGCCGCTGGGAGGCGCTGCTGTTCGGCACGATCCTCCTCGCGATCACGGCGATCAGCGCGCTGTTGGTGGCTTCACCACGGCGGGCCTTAGTACTGGTTCCCCTCCTTGCCGCCCTCACGAGCGTCGGAATCGTCTGGTTCTCCTCGCGAGTCGTGAATATTGGCCCCTATGGGGGCCACAACTCACCAAACGTGCCCGCTGGCCCAAGTAGCCTGAGCCGGCCTTGACCGCCGTCGCCGACCGGATCCGCGCGCTGTCGCAGCTCTATGGCAAGCGGACCCTGATCGCGCTGGGGTTGATCGCGCTGCTGGGGCTGGTGGTGCGCGCCTATGTGGTCGTCAATCCGGTCGCCAACCCGGCGGACGACTCGCATGCCTACTACGCAATCTCCAAGGCCCTATATGAGGAAGGGAGCTTCGGGGGGCCGGAATTCCAGGACTCCAGCGACTGGTCGCCGGGGGCACCGTTCCTCTACGCCGCCGCCTTCTACGCCACCGGCGGCGCCCGGGAAGGGACGGCGCGGATCGTCGAGGCGCTGCTGGGGGTGGCGACGATCTTGGTCGTCTTCGCGCTCGGCTGGCGCCTCGGCGGCCGGGATCTCGGCCGCTGGGTCGGGCTCTTCGCCGCCTTCGCCGTCGCGGTCTATCCACCCTTCCTCCACACCACCGGCGAGCTGATGAGCGAGCCGCCGGCGATGCTGACTCTGCCCGCGGCGATCCTCGCTTTCCTCTGGGCAGGTGAGAAGAGATCGACTTGGGCCTGGCTCGCCCCCGGCTTCCTCTTCGGCCTCACCGCGATGTTCCGCCCTGAGTACCTGCTGGTCGGGGGCGCTTTCGTCGTCCTTGCTGCGATCCGCGGTTGGCGCTCGTCCGGCTGGCGCCTCGGCCTGGCCGGCGCCGCGGTCCTCCTCGTCGCCCTCGTCCTCCCGATCCTCCCCTGGACGATCCGCAACATCGTCGTCCTCGACCGCGTGGTACCGATCTCGACCGGCGGCGGCAAGGCGCTCTACGTCGGCACCTATCTCCCCGCCGACGGCGAATACCAGCGGGTGAAGGCGCTCCTGGTCAAGCGCTACGAACACCGGGACCTCGCGCCGAACTCCGAAGCCCTGAACAAGGTCAACCCAACCCCGCTCTTCAACAAGGTCGCCGCAGAAGAGACCAGCCGGGATCCCGGGCTGAGCCGTGACGAAGCCCTCGGCAAGGTCGCCAAGGAAAACCTCTCGAAGTACTTCGGCGAAGACCCCGGCGGCTACCTGGCGATGACCGCGCGCAAGGTCGGGCGGATGTGGGGCAGCGGGGTCGGCGAAGCGATGGACACGAACGCCGGGCGCATCGTCCAGATCCTCCTCGTCTTCCTCGGCCTCGCCGGTTTCGTCCTGCTGGCGCTGCGACGCCGCTGGTGGGAGCTGACCGCCCTGGCGACCCCGATCGTCCTCGTTACCCTGGTCGGCGCCGTCTCCCTTGCCGCCCCGCGCCGCAACGAGGTGCTGATGACGCTCGTCTTTCCTCTTGCCGGCCTGGCCCTGTCCTCGGGCCTCGCGGCCATATCCTCCGCTCGCAAATGGTCCCAGGTGCAGGCATCTTCCCAGCCGAACTGACGGCGCTGCGCGCCGCCGGCGTGCTGCTCGCCCTGGCGACGGTCGCCTACGCGGTCGCGCGCCGCCGCACGCTGCGCAACGCCGACATCCTGATCCTGATCGCCTCCGGGGTCGGCCTGCTGCTCGTCGCCGGGACCGAAATCGTCAACGGCCTGCTGTCCGCCTTCTCCTTCGAGAAGGGCAATGGCGGCCGCATCCTCGGCCTCGCCGTCTTCGCGATCTTCGTCCTCTTCCTGCTGATCCTGCGGGCGCTGGCGCAGACGGCGCGCAACCAGCGCCAGCTGGCGGCGGCGCTCGAGGGCCTGGCCTGGGAGGAGTTCCGCCAGGCGGGGCTGCCGGACCGCTTCAAGGGCAAGATCGCAATCCTGATCCCCGCCTACAACGAGGCCGAGAACATCGGCGTCGTCCTCGACCAGATCCCCGCCGCCGTCTGCGGAGTCCGCACCGAGATCCTCGTCGTCGACGACGGCTCGCGCGACGGCACCGGCGACGTCGCCGCCGAGCACGGCGCGCTGGTGGCGCGGCACGTCACCAACCGCGGCGGCGGCGCGGCGCTGCGGACCGGCTACCGGCTGATGGTCGAATCGGGCGCCGAGATCGTCGTCACCCTCGACGCCGACGGCCAGCACCGTCCCGACGAGATGGAGCGCTTGGTCAAGCCGATCCTCGACGGCGAGGTCGACATGGCCCACGGCTCCCGCGTCCTCGGCCACGCCGACCGCAACCACTTCGCCCGCGAGCTCGGGATCGTCTTCTTCAACCGCCTCGTCTCCTTCATCACCCGCACCCACGTCACCGACTGCTCCAACGGCTACCGCGCCGTCCGCACCACCGTCCTCCCCCAGCTCGTCCTGCGCCAAGAGCAGTTCCACACTTCCGAGTTCATGATCGAGGCGATCAAGCGCGGCATCCCCGCCAAGGAGGTCCCGATCACGGTCGACCAGCGCCTCCACGGCCACTCGAAGAAGCCCGCCGCCTTCCGCTACGGCGCCGGCTTCGCCAACGCGATCATGCGAACCTGGTTGCGCTAGCCACCGGTCGGCCGCCCCGGTAGGTTCCTCTTGTGGCGATCAGCGAGCGCGAGAGCGCCGAAGTCGAGAAAGCGAACGCGAGCGGAAGGACGGCGGTCGTCTTCATCCACGGGCTCTGGCTGTTGCCGAGCAGTTGGGACCGCTGGGGCGAGGCCGGTGAAGAGGCGGGGCTCGCGCAGGTGAAACCGGACTGGCCGGACGACCCGGAAACGGTCGAGGAGGCCCGGGCCAACCCGGATGTCTTCGCCAAGAAGAGCCTGAGGCAGATCGCCGACCACACTGAAGAGGTGATCGCGAAGCTCGACAAAAAGCCGGCGGTGATGGGCCACTCGACCGGCGGGCTGCTCGCCCAGATCATCGCCGACCGCGGTCTCTCGGCGGCCACCGTGGCGATCGACCCGGGGCCCTTCCGCGGCGTCCTGCCGCTGCCGCTCTCGGCGCTGAAGTCGGCGAAACCGGTGCTGCAGAACCCGCTCAACCGCGGCCGCGCCGTCACCCTCACGTTCGACCAGTTCAAGTACGGCTGGGCGAACGCGCTCGGCGGCGAGGAGGCGAAGGAGCTCTACGAGACCTACCACGTGGCGGCGCCGGGGCTGGCGCTGATGCAGATGGCGAACGCCAACCTCAACCCGTTCACCGAGGCAAAGCTCGATCCGAAGAACCCGGCGCGAGGGCCGCTGCTGATCATCGACGGCGAGAAGGACCACACGGTGCCATGGGCGATCGCCAACGCCTCCTACAACCGGCAGAAGCGCAACGAGGTGGTCACCGAGATCGAGAAAGTCCCCGACCGCGGGCACTCGCTGACGATCGACAGCGGCTGGCGCGAGGTCTGCGACCGGGCGCTCGCCTTCGTCAAGCGCTTCGTGTGAGCACGAGCCCTAACGAACCCCGGGATGCCGGACCGCCGCCGGGTCCGGCAGGTAGAGGTCGGTGCCGCAGCGGGGGCAGACCTGGACGTAGAGCTTGAGGGCCTTGCCGCAGGTCGGGCACTGGCGTTCGGGTTCGTCCTTGTCGACCCGGTAGGCGATCACCGCGATCAGGCCGAGCAGCGGCAGAACCGCCCCGATCACGAACCAGATGAAGAAGGAACTGCCCTTGGCGCGGCCGATGATGCCGGTGGCGAGGCCGAAGAAGAAGACGATGACGAGGTATTCCACGTAGCCATTCTTGCGCTTCGCCCCTCGACCTAACGTCCAGCGAGGGGTCGAGACGTCAAGCGAGCCCGCCGTCGGGCCGAACCACTCAGGGGAGCCCTTCGGGGTCGCTGCTCGCATGGCCATCCCTCGACAGAAACCAGTCTCGTCGAAGCCGAAGCACCATCGGCGCAAGCGTCGACGTGTCTGGAAGGACAAGCACTGGCGCTGGGTCCCCGACGGTCAGGGCGGCTGGCGCGTCCAGGGCTACATCTACACCCACCACCACAGGCCGAAAAAAGGCCACTTCCGCGGGCCCGGGCCGAAGCCGGCGCGAAAGGCGGCCCCGCAGGCTTCGGGAGCGCCCGCACCCACCCCTCTGCCCGCCTCGGACCCGCGACCGCCAGGGGCCTACCAAGGGCCCTTCGGCCGCCCGCAAGCTGTGCGGCTGCTGGAACGGGCGGGCTTCGGCGCCGTCCCGGGCCAGGCAGAGGCGCTCGTGCCGTTGGGGCTGGTCGGCGCGGTCCAGTCGCTGACCCAACCCAGCGGCTCCGCCGTCCTCAGCGGCCCGCCGCCGACCGACGACGAAGGCAACCCGATCGCCCCCGCCGACGCCTGGGGACACGACCACCTCTGGTGGCTCGACCGCATGGTCCGCAGCAACCAGCCGCTGGTCGAGCGGATGGCCCTGATCTTCCACGACTGGTTCGCGACCTCGCTCGCCAACGTCTCCAAACAGCAGCAGATGATCGACCAGTCGAACCTCTTCCGCAGCCACTGCTTCGGCTCCTTTCTCGACCTCTTCCGGGCGGTGACGATCGACCCGGCGATGCTGCAGTGGCTGAACGGCAACGAAAACTACAAGTGGGCGCCGAACGAGAACTACGGCCGGGAGATGATGGAGCTGTTCTCGCTCGGCGCCGACCGCGGCGCCTACACCGAGGACGACATCCGCGAACAGGCGCGGGCGCTGACCGGCTGGCGCAACGACTGGTCGGGCGAACAGGGGGCCTACAACTTCCGCTTCGACCCGAACTGGCACGACTACGGCGACAAGACCGTCTTCGGCCAGACCGGCAACTGGGGCTGGGAAGACGCCCCCCGCCTCTGCGTCGAGAACAAATTCCATCCCTCGTTCTTCGTCGACAAGCTCTGGAGCTACTTCGTCCCCGGGCCGCCACCTGACGGCCGGCGGGAGGAACTGATCGGCACCTACACCGGCTCCGGCCGGCAGATCCGCCCGGTGCTGGAGACGATCCTGCTGAGCCCCGAGTTCTACGAAGGCCCGCCGATGGTGAAGCCGCCGGTGGTCCAGCTGGCGGGAATGCTGCGGGCGCTCGGCCGGGGCGTCGACACCGAGGCCTGGATCTGGCTCTGCGAAGAGGCCGGGCAGCGCCTCTTCTGGCCGCCCAACGTGTCCGGCTGGGACGACACCCGCTGGCTCGACACCTCGCGGATGCGGGCGCGCTGGAACCTCGTCACCTACGCGCTGGAGGGGATCTCGGTCAACCCCTGGAGCGACGAATACAGCACGACGGAGACGGCCGAGGAAGGGCTTGACCGGGCGATCGCCTCCTGGGGCACCCCGGCGCTGCGCGAAGAACACCGCGCCGAGCTACTGGAATTCGCCCAGCGCGCCGAAAAACTGGTTGTGGCCCCCTGGCAGAAAGGCCCCTACCGAGCGATGCGCCAGAACGCGCTCCTGCAGCTGATCGGCGTCAGCCCGGACCTGATCCTGCAATGAGCCCCCGCAAGCACACCTGCTGCGACGGCTTCACCCGCTCCCAGCTGCTGCGCAACGCGGCGGCGGAAGCGGGCAAGGGCCTGCCCGCGATCGAGCCGGGGATGCCGGAGCCGGCCGGGACCGGCCTCTCGCGCCGCAAGTTCCTCTCGCGCAGCGCCGGCCTGGCGCTGGCGGTCTACGGCGCCTCGAAGATCCCGCTCTCGGCCTTCGAGACCGGGATCGCCCAGGCCGCCCAGAACGAAAAGATCCTCGTCTCGGTCTTCTTCGACGGCGGCATCGACGCGATGAGCGTGCTGGCGCCGGTCGGCGATCCGAAGTACTCGCAGCTGCGCCCCAACCTCGGCTTCGCCCCCGGCGCCGGCCCGACCTTCAGCGAGGACACGCGGCTGCAGTGGCACCCGGCCGCGGCCGGGCTCGCCACCCTCCACGGCGAGGGCAAGGTCAGCGCCTTCCCGGCGATCGGCTACGACCACCCCGACCAGTCCCACTTCACCTCCCGCCACTACTACGAGATCGGCGAGCTGCAGGTCGGCTACCGGACCGGCTGGCTCGGCCGCTACCTCGACCTCGTCGGCAACGACGAAAACCCGCTGCAGGGGCTCTCGCTCGACGGTGACCTCTCGCCGATGCTCGCCACCTCGAACGTGCCCGTGGCGGCGATCGACAGCGTCGACGGCTACGAACTCTGGTCGCGGACCGAAGACCCGGTCGAGTCGGAGATGTTCAAGAGCTTTGCCCGCTTCGGCTCGCTGCCGTCGGACTCCCCCGGTCTGATGCAGGTGCGCCGCGCCACCTCGCAGACCGACAAGCTGCGCCAGGACCTCGCCGGCGTCGGCGACTTCAGCAGGCCGGTGCCCTACCCGGAAACGTGGTTTGCCCACAAGCTCGCCGGGCTCGCCGCCTACATCAACGTCGGCCTGCCGCTGCGGGTGGTGACGATCCGCGCCGCCGGCGGCTACGACACCCACGCCGAACAGGCCGCCGACCTCGCGGGCAACCTGCAGGAGACGTGCGAGGCGGTCCTCGCCTTCCAGCGCGACCTCGAGGCACGCGGGCTCGCCGACCGGGTCCTGATCGAGATGTGGAGCGAGTTCGGGCGGCGGCCGGAAGAGAACGGATCGCTCGGCACCGACCACGGCGCCGCCGGCTGCGCCTTCGTGATCGGCTCACAGGCGAAGGGCGAGATGGTCGGCGAATTCCCCGGCCTCTCCAGCCTCGACGAAGACGACAACCTGAAAGTGACGAGCGATTTCCGGGGTATGTACTGCTCGCTGCTGGAGCAGTGGCTCGGCTACGACGCCGAACCGATCATCCCCGGCGCCGCCGGCTTCGCCCGTCCGACTCTGATCAAGCCATGAAGGTCGCGACCGCGGTGCTGGTGGCCGTGCTTGTCCTGGCCGGCCTGCAGTTGAGCGGGGGCTCGACGGCAGCGGCTGAATGCAGCTGGCAGCGCCACTCGAAGCGGGTCGTCAAGCACGTCCGGCGCCATGGCCGCGTCCGCAAGGTCGTGCGGCACCGGGTCTGGTGGACCTGTCAGCCGGTCGCCACAGCGGCGCCCGAAGCGGCTCCGACCCCGGCGGCGCCTCCGCCGGTGGAGCCAGCGCCCACCGAACCCGAACCGGAAGCGAACCGCATCGCGGTCAAATCGGTCGAGTACTACTACGTGCTCTCCCGCTCGTCCGTCAAAGCCGGCGAAGTCACGGTCGAACTCAACAACCAGGGCGAGGACCCGCACAACCTCAACATCCGCCGCGAAGGCGACGAAGGCGAACCGCTGCAGATCGCGGAAACGGCGTCGCTGCAACACAAGGTCGCGAAGTTCGACCTCCCGACCGGGACCTACCGCCTCTGGTGCTCCCTCCCCGAACACGAGGAAAAAGGGATGCACACGACGCTGGTCGTCGAATAGACGCCTTACGCCAGCGGTTTCCGGTGGCCGATAGAGCCGACCTCGGCGGTGTCGCGGCTGAACGGCAGGCCGGCGGTCCAGTCGAGCACCGCGCGGACCTTGCGAGCCGTCCCCGGGATCTGGCTCATGTGGTAGGTCCGGGCCAGCCACCAGGCCGGGAAGCCGCGAAAGGTGCGATCGCCGATCCGGCCGACGGCCTTGTAGCGGCCGAGGTTGACGAAGGCCGCTTCGGATCGGTACTCGTAGGGGCTGGGGCTGCCGATCCCGAGCTCGGCGGCGATGTTGCGCCCGGCCACCGGGCCTTGCCGCACCGCAGTCTGCGCCGTCGGCGGCGAGGTGCCGCCGCTCGGGTCCGGGACCGCCGCGCAGTCGCCGATCGCCCAGACCGAGTCCATCCCCTGCACCCGCAGGTGGGAGTCGACCGGGACCCGGCCGCGCTCGTCCAGCGGCACGTTCAGCTCTTTGAGGATCGGCTGGGGGGCGACGCCTGCGGTCCAGACGACGGTGCGGGTCGGCAGCACCTCGCCGCTGGAGAGGCGGGCGCTGTCGGCGGTGACCTCCTCCAGCGTCGTCTCAAGGCGGATGTCGATGCCGCGGCCGCGCAGCTCCCGCAGCGCGTAGTCGGCGAGCTCGAGGTCGATCTCCGGCAGCACCCGGTCGGCCGCCTCGACCAGGACCCAGCGCATCCCGTGCAGGCGGGCGCGCGGGTAGTTGTCCATCGCGTCGGCGGCGAAGTCCTGCAGCTCGGCCAGCGCCTCGAGCCCGGCGTAGCCGCCGCCGACGAAGACGTAGGTGAGGAGTTCTTCGCGCCGGCGCGGGTCCTCGGTCGCGTTCGCTTCCTCCAGGGTCTCGATCACATGGTTGCGGAGGTAGATCGCGTCGGCGAGGCTCTTGAACCCGACCGCGTGCTCGGCCAGGCCGGGCACCGGAAGCACCCGCGAGACCGAGCCCAGCGAGAGCAGCAGCTGGTCGTAGGGCAGCTCTTCGGTTTCGCCGTACTTGGCCCGCAGCGTCACCGTCTTCGCCTCGGGGTCATGGCCGACAATCGCCCCGATCCGCAGATACGTCCGCTTGAGGATCTCCCGCAGCGGCGTCACCACATGCCGCGGCTCCAAGGTCCCGGCCGCCGCCTCCGGCAAAAACGGCGTGTACAGCGCAAAGTTCGTGTCGTTCACCAGCACCAGCCGCGCCGCCTGCTTCGGCATCACCCGCTCCAGCTCACGCGCCACCGCCGCACCGCCGAAACCACCGCCCGCGATCACCACGTTCCAGGCCATGACTTCAACCTAGCACGCTTGTAACACGTTGTTACAAAGTGCCGACCGGCACTATCCACGTTCTCGACCCGCTGCTCAAAAGTAGTGTTCAAGCAATGACAGGGGCCGTAATAAGGCTAGGCAGGGGGGTTGAAGACCTTGACGAGCTTGAACCCTTGTGGATGGCCCTTCAGGCTCATCATTCGAGCATCCTTCCCAAGCTCGGCTCCGAGACCCCCGCGCGGCCTCTTGCCGATTCCTGGCCTCGCCGTCGCGCAAAGTACGAAGCCTGGTTGGGCGTCGAGGAATCGTTCTTCCTCATTGCCGAAGAGAAGAGACGAGCCGTCGGCTACGCATTCGTGACCGTCGGGTCCCCATTCGCAGGCTGGGTCACGGGCCGCATCGCGAGTCTTGAGACTCTGTCGGTATTGCCCGAGTTTCGGGGGAGCGGCATAGGCAGCGAACTACTTGCGGCGACATGGCAGCGGCTGGCCGAGTACAAAATTACGGAGATGTCGATCACAGCGGCTCTGAGTAACGTCGATTCCAACTGTTTTTATGAGCGTCACGGATTCGAGCCGAGTTTCGTCGTCTTCTACGGAAAACGAACTGCGGAGTCGGCAGCCACCGATAACTAAATCCGCTCCTGGATCAACCGGTTGACCTCGCCGCCATCGGCGCGGCCTTTGGTCTCGCGCATGACGGCGCCGACGATTGCGCCTATGGCCTTCTGGTTGCCTTCGCGGATCTTCTCTACGGCGTCGGCGTTGTCGGCCATGGCTTTCTCGACGATCGACTCGAGCTCGCCGGAGTCGCTTGACATCTGGGCGAGGCCCTCGCGCTCGACGATCGCGGCGGGGTCGCCGCCCTCGGTAACCAAGGCGGCCAGGACGGTCTTGCCGCTGCCGTGGGAGATCTTTTTCTCCTGGACGAGGGCGATCAGGGCGGCGAGGGACTCGGGCGTGACCTTCGAGGCGGTGGCGCCGCCCTCGATGTCCGCTTGGCGCAGCGCCGCCGCCAGCTCGCCGGTGACCCAGTTCGCGACGACTTTCGGTTCGGCGCCGTCCGTCGCGGTGAGGGTGCTCTCGAAGTAGTCCGCCGTCTCCGGGTCGGTCGCCAGCGTCAGCGCCACGTCGCCCGCCAGGCCCAGATCGCCCTGGTAGCGCTCGATCCGCGCCGCCGGCAGCTCCGGCAGCGCCTCGCGTGCCTCGCGCAGCATCTCCTCGCTCGGCGCCAGCGGCACCAGGTCGGGCTCGGGGAAGTAGCGGTAGTCGTGTGCCTCCTCCTTCGAGCGCAGCGAGGTCAGGCTGCCGCTGGCGGGATCGAAGTGGAGCGTCTCCTGCTCGACGACGCCACCGGCAGCGATCAGCCCGCGCTGGCGGTCGAGCTCGGCTTCGACCCCGCGCTGCAGGAAGCGGAAGCTGTTCATGTTCTTCAGCTCGGTCTTGGTGCCGAGTTCGCTGCTGCCCGCCGGACGGACGGAGACGTTGGCGTCGACGCGCAGGCTCCCCTCCTCCATGTTGACATCGGAGACGCCGAGCTGACGCACCGTCTCGCGCAGGAGCCGGGCCCACTCGGCCGCTTCGGCGGCGCCGCGCAGGTCGGGCTCGGTGACGATCTCGACCAGCGGCGTGCCACCGCGGTTGAAGTCGACCAGGGAGGCGCCGGAACCGTGGATCCGGCCTGAGGAGCCGACGTGGACCATCTTCGCCGCGTCCTCCTCGAGGTGGGCGCGGTGGATGCGGACCTCGCCGAGTCGACCGGGGCCGCAGATCGGGATGTCGTACTGGCTGATCTGGTAGGCCTTCGGGCTGTCGGGATAGAAGTAGTTCTTGCGGTGGAAGATCGAGCGCGGCGCGATCTCGCACCCGAGCGCCAGGCCGATCTGCAGGGCGTAGCGGATCGCCTGCTCGTTCGGCACCGGCAGCACGCCGGGGTGCGCGAGGCAGATCGGGCAGGTGTGGACGTTCGGCTCGTCGCCGAAGGAGAGCTCGCAGCCGCAGAACATCTTCGTCCTGGTCGCCAGCTGGACGTGGATCTCCAGCCCGATCACCGCCTCCAGCTCAGCCATCCTGGCCTCCCGGACGGGCATCGAAGCCGATCCCCTGTTCGAGCGCGTAGGCGGCATCGAGCAGGCGCTGCTCGGCGAAGGCGGGCGCGGCGATCTGGAATCCGACCGGCAGCTGCCGTCCGCCCCCCTCGGGCTCGGCGAGGCCGGCGGGGATCGAGATCGCCGGAATCCCGGCGAGGCTCATCGGCACCGTGAAGAAGTCGTTCAGGTACATCGCCAGCGGGTCGTCGGTCTTCTCCCCCAGCTTGAAAGCGACCGAGGGCGCGGTCGGGGTGACGACGAAGTCGACGTCGGCGAAGGCGCCGCTGAAGTCCTGCGCGATTCGCGTCCTCACCTTCTGCGCCTGGCCGTAGTAGGCGTCGTAGTAGCCGGAGGAGAGCGCGTAGGTGCCGAGCATGATCCGCCGCTTCACCTCGGTTCCGAAGCCCTCCGAGCGGGTCGTCTCGTACATCTCGATCAGGTCGCCGTCGCCGCCGTCGCGCATCCCGTAGCGGACGCCGTCGTAGCGGGCGAGGTTGGAGGAGGCCTCGGCGGGGGCGATCACGTAGTAGGCGGAGATCCCGTGCTCGGCGTTCGGCAGCGAGACCTGGGCGATCTCCCCGCCCAACTCCTCGATCTTCCGCAGCGTCCGCTCGAAGACCTCGCGCACGCCGGCGTCGACCGCGTCGCGCGCCAGCTCCGCCGGCACCCCGAAGCGCAGGCCGGAGAGATCCTCGCGGTCGGGCAGCGAAACCCCGCCCTCGATCCCGACCGAGGTCGAGTCGAGCGGGTCGCGCCCCTGCAGCATCGCCAGCAGGAGGGCGGCGTCGCTGACGGTGCGGGTCAGCGGCCCGCACTGGTCGAGCGAGGAGGCGAAGGCGATCATCCCGTAGCGGGAGATCGCCCCGTAGGTGGGCTTGAGGCCGACGATGCCGCAGAAGGCCGCGGGCTGGCGGATCGAACCGCCGGTGTCGGTGCCGATCGCCCAGGGAGCCAGGCCCCCGGCCACCGCGGCGGCCGAGCCGCCCGAGGAACCACCGGGCACACGCTCGCGATCCCACGGGTTCAGCACCGGTCCGTAGGCCGAGTTCTCGTTCGAGGAGCCCATCGCGAACTCGTCCATGTTGGTCTTGCCGAGGATCGGCAGCCCGGCCGCGATCAGCTGCCGCACCGCGGTTGCCGTGTAGGGCGGGCGGTAGCCCTCGAGGATGCGCGAGGCGGCCGTGGTCGGGACCCCCTCGGTGCAGAAGATGTCCTTGACCGCGATCGGGGCGTTCCAGTCCTGCTCCACCTCGATCGCGGCGGCTTCGGCGCCGCGGTCGTTCTGCCAGAGGTAAGCGTTCAGCTCGTCGGAGCCGGCTGCCTCGAACCAGGCGTCAGCGTGCTCCTGCGGCGAGAATTCGCCGGCCATTTTGGCGTTGTGGGCCTCGAGGACCGTGAGGTCGAGGATGTCCGTCATCTATTCGGCCTGCGGCGAGGGGACGCGGAAGGCGCCCTCCGAGGGTTCCGGCGCCGAGGCGAGAGCGACCTCGCGCGGCAGGCTCTGCCAGGGGGCGTCGTCGGCCCGCAGCACGTTCTCCAAGGCGACCACGTGCGAGGTCGGCTCCACGCCCTCGAGATCCAGATTCCCGATCCGATCGACGTGCTCGAGGATCCCCGACAGCTCCCCCACCATCGTCTCGACTTCGTCCTCGGACAGCCGAAGACGAGCCAGCTTCGCCACGTGCAATACCTGTTCCCGCTCGATCATGGCGGCGGATTCTAGTCGTGGCGCTTTTGCATACCACTGGTTGGCAAAAGCGCCTATGGCGACTGGCTGCCCAGCCAGTTAAAGTGCCCGCCATGCAGGGCCCCCGCGCAGAGAGGTTCGTCGTCTTCAACCTGCGCCTGCTCGCCGTCAGCTTCGCCGTGGTCGGCGTCCTCTTCATCGCGGTTCCGAGCGGCGTCCTCGACGTGATCTCCGACGTCGGCGAATGGTTCGGCAACCACAACCGGGCGCCGCACACCCAGGAGGACCTCTGGCTGGCGCTCGCCTTCGCCTACATGGTCGTGATCACCGGGATCTGCCTGGTCGCGCAGGCCGACGTCGTCCGCTACCGCCCGCTGCTGCTGGTCCTCGCCGCCGGCAAGACCGCCTCCTCGCTCGGCTCCCTCGCCTTCTTCGTCATCGACGAACAGGTCTTCATCTACCTGCTCAACTTCCTCGTCGACGGCTTCCTGGCGCTGCTCGCGCTCTACCTCTGGATGCTGGCGGGCCGGGTCGGCCGACCCGCCGCCCCCGGTTGAAGGCGCGCGCCAGGGCTCTCGGCCGCTGAGCAGCGCACCCTGAGCGCGATCTGCGCCGCGATGGCCCCGGGAATCGACGGACTGCCGGCGGCAGAGCGCGACGTCGACGTCTCCGGCCCCGTCGCCGAGTTCCTGCGCTCGGTCTCGCCGCCGGTGCTGCTGCGGATGCGTCTCGGCCTGCGCGCCTTCGAATGGCTGCCGTTCCCCTGGCGCTTCAGCAAGCTCGACCCGGAGGCGGCCGACGACTTCCTCCGCAAGCTCGAACGCTCGCGCCTCGCCCTCCACCACGACCTGCTGCTGATGGCAAAGCTCTTCTCGACCCTCGGCTACGCGGTCGACCCCGCGGTGGAAGCCAAGGTCGGCACCACGGTCAGCTGCGGGCTCGCCGACGGCTCGCTGCCGGAGCCGGCGGGCTCGCTCGGCGATCTCGAACCCCGCGGCGAGGGCGAGGAATGCGAGGTGGCGATCGTCGGCTCGGGCGCCGGCGGCGCCGTCGCCGCGGCGACGCTGGCCGAGGCCGGGGTCGACGTCCTCGTGCTCGAGGCCGGCGACCACTACAACCGCGACAACTACCCGGCGGACCGGCTCGAAGCGGTGACCGAGCTGTATCGCGACGCGGGACTGACGATCGCCGAAGGGCGTCCGCCGATCCCGGTCCCGGTGGCGAAAGTCATCGGCGGCACGACCGTGATCAACTCCGGCACCTGCTTCCGCGCCCCGGACCGGATCCTCGACAACTGGCGCGAGGAGTTCGGCATCTCCTGGGCCAAGGACCTCGATCAGGACTTCGCCGAGGCAGAGGACTTCCTCCGGGTCACCCAGCTCGATCCCGACCGGATGGGCCGCAACGGGCAGTTGGCGATGGAGGGAGCCGCCGCGCTCGGCTACAGCAGCGGTCCGATCCACCGCAACGCCGGCAGCTGCACCCAGTGCAGCTCCTGCCCCTACGGCTGCGCGATCGACGCCAAGCAGGGGATGCACGTCAGCTACCTGCCGCGCGCCGTCGCCGCGGGTGCGCGGGTGCGCTCGGGGGTCGAAGCGCAGCGGGTCCAGCTCGAGGGCGACCGGGCGGTCGGGCTGGCCTGCTCGGCGCGAGACGCGAACGGTCGCAGCCGCCCCTACACCGTGCGCGCCAGGAAAGCCGTGATCGCCGCGGGCGGCGCCCTCGGCACCCCCGAGCTGCTGCTGCGCTCCGGCCTCGGGGGATCCCAGGTCGGCCGCAACCTCCGCATCCACCCCGCCTGCTGGGTCGGCGCCCGCTACGAGGAGGAGGTGCGCGGCTGGGAGGGCGTGATGCAGAGCTACTACATCGACCAGTGGGAGGACTTGCAGGGAGTGCTGCTGGAGGCGACCTTCACCCCGCTCGCCTTCGGCGGTGCCTGGCTGGTCGGCACCGGGCGCGAGCACCAGCGGGCAATGCTCGACTTCGGCCGGGTCGGCTCGATCGGCGTCCAGCTTCGCGACCACTCGCAGGGGCGGGTCGGGCTCGCCAACGAAGGGGCGCTGCGCGCCGGCTACAACCTCGACGACGAGGATGCGCGCAAGATCGTCTTCGGGATCGCCCGCGCCGCCGAAGTCCACTTCGCCGCCGGCGCGACCGAGGTCTACCCCAACATCCCCCGCGTCGGGGTGTTGAAGCCGCGGGACCTGTCGCAGTTCGAAGCGACCCGGATCAAGCCCTCGGAACTGCGCCTCGAGGCATTCCACCCGATGGGCACTGCGCGGATCTCGGCAGACCCACGTCAGGGCGTCTGCGCCCCCGACGGCTCGGTCAGGGGCACCCGCGGCCTTTACGTCGCCGACGCCTCGCTCTTCCCGACGGCGCCCGGCGTCAACCCGATGATGACCATCATCGCCTTCGCCAAGCAGGTGTCGCGAGGCATCGCCGAGGGGAGCGTCAGCTCCCCTGCGGGGGCGGCGGCGGGGGAGGCGGCGGCGTAGAGGAGGGCGGCTGCGGGGGGTGACCTCCGCCATGGCCGCCATGACTACCGCCGCCGAGGCGGTCGCCGACGTCGCCGAAGCTGGTGCCTTCTTCCTGCATCGCCCGGTAGCCGCCGTAGGCGATCCCGGCCGCGGCGATCAAGCCTAGGAAGATGCCGACCGCAGGGCTGACGTCCACCGAGACGCCGGCCAGGCTGCCGCCGCCAGGGGGGTCGATGATCCGGTAGAGGATGAGGATCACCGCGAGCCCGCCGAGGACGGCCACCACCGCGTTCATCGGGACCGACGGCTCGAAGAGCGCGTCGGTAAGCCGGATCACGGCCACCGCGACGGCGGCGACGATCGCGAGCATGAGGAAGATCGGGATCACTTCGAGGGTGTCCCAGGCATTGCCGCCGGCGCTGGCGCTGCCGACCAACGCTCCACCGCTGACCGTCAGTTCGCCGGTGAACCAATCGACGAACATGAAGATGAAGAGCAGGATCGCCGACACCCCCGCGATCTTCTCCCCGGTGCTGAGCTTGTCCACGTCCATCGCTTCCTCCTGGGTTGGTCCCGGGCCCTATTCGCCACCGGAGTGGATAAACCTCTGTCTCGCCGCCTGCAAGGTGTTCGAGAGCAGCATCGCGATCGTCATCGGCCCCACCCCGCCCGGGACCGGCGTGATCGCCGAGGCCACCTCGGCCGCCGCCTCGTAGTCGACGTCGCCGGCGAGTCCGTCCTCGAGCCGGTTCATGCCGACGTCGATCACGACCGCCCCCGGCTTTATCGCTTCGGCGCCGAGCAGGCGCGGCACGCCCACTGCGGCGACCAGCACGCCCGCCCGCCGGCAGACCGCGTCGAGGTCGCGCGTGTGCGAGTGGCAGATCGTCACCGTCGCGTTCGCCGCGAGCAGCAAGCGCGCCACCGGCACCCCGACCAGCTTCGAGCGCCCGACGACCACCGCCTCGGCACCCTCCAGCTCGACTCCCTCGTGGGCGAGCAGCTCCATCACCCCGGCCGGCGTGCACGGCACCAGCCCTGGCGTCCCGTGGGCGAGCAGCCCGGCGCTCACGGGAGTGAGGCCGTCGACGTCCTTCTGCGGATCGATCGCCGCCACCACCGCGTCGGGATCGATGTGGGCCGGCAAGGGCAGCTGGACGAGGATGCCGTCGACCTCGTCGTCCTCGCCGAGCTCACGGACCAGCCCCAGCAGCTCCTCTTCGCGGATCGAGGCCTCGATGCCATGGTGGATCGAGCGCATCCCCACCTCCTCGGTGGTGCGGCGCTTGTTGCGGATGTAGATCTCGGAGGCCGGGTCCTCGCCGACCAGGACCGTCGCCAGCCCCGGCGTCCGGCCCGTCTCGTCCTTGTAGGCGGCGACGTCGACCTTGACCCGCTCCCGCACGGCGGCGGCCACGGCTTTGCCGTCGATCACGCGGGCGGCCATCGGCCTACCGCCTCCGGATCGGCGCGTAGTCGGCCATCAGCTTGCGCTCGGTGCCGTCGCCCGAGAAGCGGACGACGATCACCCCGCCCGGCTCGACTCCGGTGACGACCCCGTCGCCGAAGCTGGCGTGGACGACGTCGTCGCCGGTCTGCAGCTCCAGCGCCGGGCCGGGGTCGAGCGGCTGCGCCGCTTCGACCGAGTCCGCCGTCGGCGTGCCCCAGCTCGTCCCCAGGCTCTGCGCCGCGGTCGAGTGGCGCTCGGTCAGTTCGACCGGGATCTCGTCGACGAAGCGCGAGGGCAGGTTGCGCTCGGAGCGGCCGAACAGGC
>Ga0157372_10002314_pt1 | contig 20647 bp, 24 predicted proteins | sample C55metaG_FD_115307 | JGI IMG/M metagenome (GOLD analysis project Ga0157372, IMG submission 115307) | Corn rhizosphere microbial communities from Kellogg Biological Station, Michigan, USA - C5-5 metaG | ecosystem: Host-associated > Plants > Roots > Rhizosphere > Soil | place: USA: Michigan... | reverse complement strand
GTCCGCGATCTGTTGGGCCATCCGTTCGTCGGTGGCGCGCACCTCATCGCGGGTGGCGAAGAACTGGTGTGCCTCTCCGAGCCGGTTCACCTGCTCTTGGAGCCGGTCGTGGGCGGAGGTGTAGTTGGTCTGCCGTTCGTCCAACATGTCGCGCAGGGCCGCGACGTGCAGCTCCAGCACTACCCGCAGCGACTCAAACGTCCAGTCCGCTTCCTCGTTGTTCGTCATCGTTTCCCCCCGTGGGTTTGACCACGCCGCGTCCGGCGAGGTAGCCGACGATGGCCCCGATGAGGGTGTTGGTGACGTCGGCGAGGCGGGCCGCAACCTTGTCCAGGTCCGCAGAGGGGTCCACGATCCGGAGGACCACCGCGCCCACGGTCGTCATAGCGACGGAGAAGACGACGACTCCGGCCAGAGCGATGACCACGAGGTCGGGCGTTGGCCTGTCACGGAGCCGGGGCATCGGACCTACGGGCCGGTGGTCACCAGGGGCTGCACGACGGCGAGGATCATCGCGTCGTTGATGACCCCCGGTCGGGCTCCGGTGTCCGGGTTGTCGTCATCGGTGGCGTTGGCGACGGCGTAGTCCCACGCGTCGGACCAGCCCTGGTCGGCTGCGACGATCTGCCAGATGTTCGCGGACGTCCACCCCACCGGGTCCGACTGGCCCTCGTCAGCAGCAGCGGCGGCGATCCGGCTGGCGAGTGACTGGCTGCCGGCCATCTGCACGATGGAGGTGTACGACATGGCTTCTCCTCTAGGTCCGGATGATGAAGTTGAACGCGGTGTAGGCGTGGACAGACGGCACGGTGCCCACCCCGCCCGACACGGCGCTGGCGCTGGCGACGTTGCCGGTGATGTTGTGCGAGTGGTTCTGCTGGGTGATGCGGTTCGCCGTGCCGGTGTTGGTGGTGTTGGTCTGGAGGTTCAGGTCCACGACGGCGCTGACGAGGGCTCCGGGGCCGTGTGCGTGGACGTGGCTCTGCCGGTCTGCTCGGCCTTGGGTATCGACGGACGGGTTCGCCACACCCGCCATGACGCCACCCTCGGTCTGGCCGAGGACCGCCATGAACCCCGTGCCCCAGGCGGCTCGGGAGTTCATGTCAGGCAGGCTGAACGTCGTACCGGCAGGTGAGTTCGTGCCAGCCCCGAACGTGGTCCCGATGATGGCGAACAGGGCCGGGTACGCAGTGCGGGACAACGACTGGCCCTGGCAGAGGAGCCACCCGTTCGGAGCTGCCGATCCGGCCCACATGCGGACCTCGCCCGTCATCCCGACCGAGCCGTGGCCCTGCGCGTCGATCATCACGTTCCCGGCACCGTCGAGGATCTGTGCGGGGTTCCCTGCCGGGAAGGTGTTGATCGCTCCCGCCTGGCCGTAGATGCCTCCTGGAGGAACGATGCCGGTCGCGTCGGACTGCATCGTGACCGACGTCGGCAGGGTGGCCGACCCGATGCCAGAGACGAGTTTCATCTGCGAGGCCGTGGGCACGGTGCTGCCTGCCAGGCGGGCGAAGTACACGCGCCACTGGTCCGGGTCGTCAGGCTGGCCGGAGTCCTGCGTGGCCGGCACGGTGATGGTCAACTTGGACCGGCGTGAGGCGTTCCTGTTGCCGAGGGTGCCGACCGGAGTCTCGTGGGTGCCGCCTGTGGCGTCGGAGTCGTAGGCCGACATGCCCACCCATGTGGTCATCGGCTCGGTCGGCCAGGTCCAGCCGGTGTACTTGGTGAGTTTCCCGCCCGCGTCCACAGACCAGAAGTTGCCGCCGTCCCACGCGAACGCCTTGGCGACGGTCGGGGCAGACCACTCGGCGTAGTTCGCCGCCCCGTTGTACCGGGTGCCTGGCACCCACACGTTCAAGGCGGCGTACGCATCGGTGGCGGTGACGTACCGGTTGCCGCCGAAGTCGGCAGGGCCGTAGTAGACGCCGGTGATCGAGCCGGACTTCTGGATGGTCGTCGGGCTCGTGGTGATGCTGTCGCTCACGCACGGCTGGATCGCGCCGCCGACGTACGGCACGGTGTGGAACCGGCGTACCTGCATCGTGTCGTTGGAGAACGTGTTCATCTGGCAGAGCATCGACAACTGCGCGCCCTCATCGAACGACATGAACGGGTCGGCAGTGGAGCCAGGCAGGAGCCACGAGTTCGGGATGGAACCCCACCGGTTGCTGCCTCCGGTCGTGACCGTCTCCCAGGCGTACCACACGCCCGACGTGAAGTTCTGGAGCCAGCCGTTGCGGCAGCCGGACACCTTGCTCTGGCCCCGGAAGTCGTCCACCCACGGCGCGGTGTTGAGCGGCGTCCACCGCAGGGAGCCGTCCGGGTTGAACCGCCAGAGCCGGAACCCTGCCGAGAGCTGTTGGAACACCTGCCAGCAGGTGTACACCGGATCCCAGCACATGCTGGTGATCTGGCCGGGGTCCAACTTGAACGTCCCGAGGTTGAAGTCCTGGTTGGAGCCGCCGTTGCTGGGGACCAGCGTCGTCACGTCCAGTTGCACCGTGTCGTAGGTGGTCGCCAGGGTGGGAGGCGTGGACGGCGAGGTGACGCCGGAGCCGAGTTGCAGGGTCGAGGAGGCAGCGAGTTCGTTGTTCGTGCCGTGGACGGTCAGGTTGTTCGCCACGTCGGCGGACAGGAGCGAGACGTGGGCGTTGTGGATGAACGCGTCGTCTGTCGGGTCCAGGGGGAAGTTGACGACCGGCGTGATGCCGTCCGGGGCGTAGGTGGTCATCCCGTCCGGCCCGAGGTCCACTCGAGCTCCGGTCAGGTGGCCTTGGTCGTCCAGGCCTCCGGTGGAGATGGTCGAGCCCATGACGACGGTCGTGGACAACAGGTCGCCGGTGATGGTGCCACCTTGGATCCGGTCACCTGTGATGGACTCCGCCGCCACGTCTGGTCCGGTCACCCGGACCATCGCCCCCGACGCCTCGGCACTGGTCGGGCCGGCCCCGTCCAGGTCGCGCGGGATCACCTTGACGTAGTAGGTCGCGTCGTACGACAACGCTTGGTTCGGCGGAGTGCCTACCGGCGTCGGGAGTTGCCGCAGCGTGAACGAGGTCGCCATCGTGGACACGGCCAGAGTCGTGGAGTCCGGCGTGAACCCCGACGTCGGCGAAACGTGGGCGTCGTAGGTCACCGGGTCCTTGTTGCTGATGGGGGTCCACCGGACGAACAGGGCTCCGATGCCTCCGGTGACGATCAGGTTCGTGGGAGCCGTGGCCGGCACCAGGCCATCGGACGGCGGGATCGTCGGGGTGGGCAGAGTGGCCGGGTTGATGAACGAGCCGTCGCGGATCGGGCTCCGGTTCGGCACGCCGGTCATCGACTCCAGGTTGTCCGACAGGTTCACCAGGACGGGGAAGTCGTACTCGCCTTCGGGCCAGAGGTCGCGGTCGGAGAACGGGATCGGAACCTCGATCTCGTCGCCGTCGCCGAGAGACACGAACGCCACGTAGTCGATGGCGACCATGCCTCCGGAGTACACGTTGAGCCGGTCGCCAATCGCTCCTGCGACGGTCACAGCCGAGGTGAGGGTGAGGAGTCCAGTGTCTTGGTCAACGGTGGTGTAGTCGTACTGCACGCCGTTGAGGTCAACGGTCCCGCCGTCCTCATCGAAGTCCACCGGGTTGTCCACCTGGAGGGTGAGCGTGCCGACGTTCGCGGTGACCGTGAGCTCCGAGCCCAACGGCATCCACGAGACTGCCCGGACTTCTCCCCGCTCGGTCATCGTCCGGCCTTGTGGTGGGACTTACGCCACGACGCCAGATCCTTGTGGTACTGCTTCCTCGCCTTCCGCGTCGGAGCAGGAGTCCGCTTCGTGGTCCGGATCCGGGCGTGCGCGGCACGGCTGACCGACCGCTGCATCCCAACCGACATGTCCCCGGACACCGACAGCGGGATGGAGCCCTCCAGGAGCCGGACGGTGATGGTGCCGGACGGAGCCTGTGCGGTCAGGACGTCGCCGACGTCGAGGTGGAACAGGGGCACCATGTCGAACGCGACACCGGTCGTCAGGGTCAGGCCATCGGCCAGAGTCGTGGAGGCCAGTTCCCTGGCCTGCGCCAGGGACTTGTACGTGGCGTCCTCGATGATGCTCGGCAGGTACCTCGGCACGCCGTTGCGGCCCAGCCGGTTCGGCGACAGTGGATGGGCAGCTCCGGCCACAGCCACGGCGGTGATCTTCGTCGGCGGTCGCTCCAGTTGCGGCTTGGCGTCCTTCTTGGTGTTCTTCCGCTTCGGCGGGGCCAGGGTGCCGAGCACCCGGACCATGTTCACCACCTCGGTGGAGTCGAAGTCCACGGTCGGGTAGGACGTCAGAGCAGAGCCGGACACGGTGGCGGCGGGCTGCGATGGCCTGCGCCGCAACGTCAGGTAGCCGTCGCAGGAGTAGAGCAGTTGCATGTTCAGTTGGTTGGCGATCCTCTGGCAGACCACCCACGGTGAGGCGTCGTCGTGCCACCCGCAGGCGTAGGACTTGTGCAGGTTCCGGGTCGTGCCCTCCGGCAGCCGGAACTTCGTCTCACCTGTGGCCTGGCTCATGATGCGCCGGATGGCGGCGACGGCGTTCATCCCCTTGCTGGCCTTGACCGGCGAGGTGCCGGTCAGAGCCAGCGACGCCTTGTCCTGACACTCCACGGCCAGGACTTCCCCGTCGCGGGACACCTTCGTGATCGGCCCGACGAACGGGGTGGCCGTCACCTGCCCGATGCCTGGCACGGTGACCTGATGCCGGACCCGGATCATCCGGTCGGAGAAGTAGGCCCCTTGCCAGGGTGAGTCGGGGTCCAGGTGCAGGGCGTGGTCCGGATCGGCGAACGAGAACGATGCAGTGCGGACCACAGCGGAGTCCCGTTGAATGTTGATCTGGCCGTCGAGGAGCATCCCGCCCACGTCGTTGAGGGACCGGATCGGGGTGTGGTCCAGGCCGATCACGTCCACGTAGATGGCGAAGTCGTGGTTGCTGAACAGGTAGGCGACGTACGCCTGCTCTTGCTTCGGGGTCAGGCCAAGCGGCTGCGTCATGGCGACCACGGCGGCGTGTCCTGCTGCCACCAGGAGAACGAGACCAGCGAGTGCCGGTCGAGGTCGGAGTCCGGCGTCGGGGTGATGAGCAGGTCCCCCACCCGGACGAGGAGGTTGCGGTCGCCGAGGACCAGACGCAGGTCCCGGTTGTTGGACTTGAAGTCGTACAGGCTGGTGATCTGCGCGTCGGCGGTCTGGCCGGCAACGTCCACCAACTCTCCGGTGACGGAGCCGGACAGGGGTGGCCGGTAGATGACGCGACGGACCGGAGGACCAGCGACGGGCTGGTGGACCACCGCCAGCTCCGTGGCGTCCCAATCGCCGTCGTTGTCTCCCCAGATGACGGCCCGGATGGTGGGGGTGACCGGATCCACCAGCCAGATCCCCAGGCAGGTGGGAGTGACGGTGACGGTCGGGCCACCGGAGGCGGTACCTACACCGTTCGTGTACGGGGCGGCACGGTAGGTGTGGGGCTTGTTCGGGTCGGCGGTCCAGTCCTGATAGGCCGCGAGGTTGGCCGACGCGGGAGACAGTCCCGAGGCGATGTAGGTGTTGTCGCGGACCACCTGCCACGAGTCAGGTGCGGCAGCACGGGTGCCGGTGATCGTGACGAACGGGGCGAACCCGTCCGGTACGGCAGTCATCCCGGTGGCCGGGGTCACGGAGCCGGTCCCCTGTGCGGTGAACGTCAGGGTGGCGTTGGCGTACACGGGGTCACCGGCTGTGGCTACCCGGTCCACGGCATCCCAGATCCGCACCTCGGCGGTCGCCGACGTCCCGATGGTGGACACGGCCTTGGGAGGAGTCCAGGTGGTTTCTGTCCCGACCGTCTGGCCGGAGTCGGCCACGACCTTGCCTGCCACGGTGATGATGACCTGCCATGACACCTGCGTCCCCCCGGCGACGGACCAGACCACGGGTGGCGTGGTGTCGTCGGTCGTGGCTCCAGGGCTGGTGATGGTGACGGTCGGCTTGGCGGTCCTCTGCATCTGGACCCAGCCGGAGAACGCGGAGTACCCCAGGCTGCTCTTGGTTCTGGCCCGCCAATACTTCGGGGTGCCTGCCACGAGTCCGCCGAACGCGGTGGTCGTCAGGTCCAGGGAGCCGGTGGTGGCGTTGACGTCGCCGGAGTCGAAGTCGTAGGCCGCTGCCATGTCCGCGTCGATCTGCACGTTGATGGCGGTCGTGTCCGGAGGGGCTTGGAAGGTGAGCCACGGCTTGGCGACGGACACGGACTGGTTACCGGCAGGCACGAGGTTGATCGGCGCGTCGGTCGGCGTCATGTAGGTGATGACGAGCGTCGGCTTCCCGACCGAGGCTGCGGAGCCGCGAGTGTTGACCGCCGTAGCCGAGGTGGAGTTGAGCCGCCACCCGTAGTTGGCGACGGTGCCTCCGACGAACGCGGCGACGTCGGCGGTGACGTCGAACGCCCACAGGGTTCCGTCTGCCGGGGCAGTCTTCGTGACGGACACGACGGTGCCGGAGACTCCAGGCCGGTTGTTCCACGTCGCCTTGGAGGCCTGCCAGTTCGCGGAGTGCCGTTGGATCTGCACGGTGATGGATCCGGCCAGGGCTCCGGCCTGCTGGAAGGTGAGGATCGCCGAGGTGACGGTGGCGTTGGCCGGCATGTCCGAGGGCATCCCGACCCGGACGTTGCCGGAGGCGGCAGAGGTGACCAGAGGGACGGTGGCCGTGGCCCCGTACACGTACGCAGGCTTGGCGGACCGGACAGAGACGACCGTGGGCGAGAGCGTGTTTACCGCCACCGGGACCGCCCCCGCTCGTCCTGGAGGCTCTGTGCAGACGACACGCGGTCGTCGGCACGGGAGTCCACGTAGGCGTTGAACTCGTACCCGTCCACGACCAGCCGGAGCCGGTCCGGCCCACGGGCTCCGCTCGGAGCTGCACCGGCAGACGCGGCGGCGGTGAGCGCCTGGACCATGAGCCGGTCGGGGATGATCGACTCCCACTGGTTGCCGTCGCCGACCTCGACCACGGATCCTCTGGCCCGACCGCCCGTCGCCAGGGAGACGTGCGGAATGTCAGGCGGGTTGATCCCGAACGACTTGGGTCCGACCTTGACGGAGAACTCCAGAGCCGAGTTGAGGTGGTCGATGGCGGAGTTGATGAGGCCGGACAGGGCGTGGCCCACGTTCCCGGCAATGTCAGACACCAGCGACCCGGCGTTCCTCAACCCGTTGACGAACGCGCCGATGATGGCCCGGCCGGCCGAACCGAAGCGGGACGCGAGCCCCATCAACTTGCCGGGGATCGCGGCCACGGCGGACCACAGGTTCTGGCCTGCCTGCGCGACGAGGCCGACGATCCTCTGCCAGGCCGACCGGATCATCTGCCCGAGCGCGGTCAAGGCGTTCCGGATGGCGCTCTTGATCTTCCCCCAGTTCTTGACCAGCACCACGATGGCGGCGGCGAACGGTCCTCCGAGGATGGAGACGATCAGACCCCAGTGCTTCTTGATGAAGTCGATGACCGACGCGACGGCGTTGGTGATCGTGGACTTGATCTTGGACCACGCCCGACTGATCGCTCCGGTGACTCCGTGCCAGGCCGCGACCACGGCGTCCTTGATCTTGCCCCACACCTTGGCGATGAACGCCCCGATCTGCTTGTGGTACTTGATGACGAGGATGACCACGACGATGAGCGCCAGGATCGCCAGCACGATGAGCCCGAGAGGGGTGGCGAGGAGCCAGGTGGCTGCGGCCCACACGGCGGTCGCGGTGGCCGCGATGCCGGAGGCGGCGGCGTAGAGCAGGGTGCCGGGGGTCTGGAGCATGAGGAGCCCCAACTGGATGGCCGACACCACGTTCATGGCGATGGTCGCCACTTCCCACACGAGGAACGCCGCCGCGATGCCGTACACGATGGGCATGTGGTCGATCAGGAACTTGCCGATGGGCTGGAGGATTCCCCACAAGTCCTCCAGGACGGACCACAGCGTCTTGACGGCGGAGGCGAACTGGCCTCCGGCTCCCTTGCCGGTCTGCATCTGCGTCAGGAACGTGGAGACGGCAGGGATCACCTTGTCGGCAAGGACTGTCTCCACCTTGTCGATGACCGGCAGGAGCGCGGTGCCGATCTGCTCTTTGAGGTTCCCGAAGGCGACTCCCGCCTTCTCTCCTGCCGTGGCGCTGGCAGCAGCCGTGCCACCGAACTCGGATTTGAGTTCCTTCAAGATGATCTTCTGCGCGCCCATCGTGTCGCCGGACTCCTGCAACTTCTTGATGAGCTTCGTCTGGGTCGCGTCGAACGTGACGCCCACCCTGGACAGAGCAGACACGCCCTTGGTCGGGTCGTTCAGAGCCTTGCCCAGGCCGATGGCAGCGGTCTTGGGATCCTTGCCCATGGCCGAGGCCATGTCGGTCATGATCTGCGTCGTCTGGTCGAAGATGTCGTTGCCCTTGCCTGCCTCGTCCCTGATGTTCTTGAACGTGAGCAGGAGGTTGGCTCCGGTCTGGACCGCCTCGTCGTCAATGCCTGTCTTGTTGGAGATGGCCGTCGCCAGGTTCCCGACCTGCGCGGCAGACACCTGCGCGGCTCCGCCCGTGGTCTTGATGACCTGCGCGGTGATCGCCGACACCTTCTGCGACTCCCTGGCCTCACCGACCGCCGAGACGAAGAAGTCCTTCACCTTGTCCACGGCGAACAGCCCGACCATGGCTCCGCCGAGTCCGGCCAGGCCCTTGGTGAACGCGCCCTTGAACCCCTTGCTGGCGGTCGTGCCCCCGGTGACTCCGGAGGAGCCGAGTTCCTTCGCGGTCGCAGCTCCGAAGCCCTTCGCGGACGGGAGCAACGTCACGTAGGCGGTGCCGATTTCGGCCATGCGTTACTCCTCCTCGGGTGTGAAGTCGTGGCCGTGCCGGTTCAGCAGGTCGATCACCTTGGCTCGCGGCAGATCGGTCTTGCCGTGGTGCTTGTCTGCCGGATCACGGAACGGGCGCGGGTAGGCCTGTGGCTGTCGGTAGTTGGCGCGCACGAAGGCGTCGAACAGGTCGGCCAGGACGAGCCACTCCGGACTCCTCGGTGTCTGCCATTCGTTCAACGCGGCGCAGATGTGGGACGACGGATCGGCGGCAAGGACTCCAACGAGACGAACGGCCTCCCCCCAGGACACGCCGCGTCCCACGGAGTCCAGGGGGAGGCCGAACCGGGTTCTCCAGTCGTACTCCAGGGCCGCTCTGTGGTGGCCGATCAGGTCACAGAGCGCAACGATTCCCCCACCGTCGCTCCGGTTTCGGAGTCCCGTGTCTCCATCCACGCGGCGATGTGGTCGAGCATGGCCGGAGCAGGCATCGAGTACAGAGCCTCGACCGCGCCGGACTCCGCCTCCACGTTCTCCAGCATCAGGAAGCCGAGCCGCATCTGCCCTTCCTGCCCGTCCATGTAGGCGTCGCGGAGGGCCTGGCCGGTGATCCGGTCCACGGCCATCTGCGGCGGCGGCAACTCGTAGTCCTGCTCCTGCCAGGTGAACCGGTACCGGACCGGCTCCTCACTGGCCTTGGCCTTGTGGTCCTGCGGAGCCTTGCGGGGCTTGGCGGCGGTCACGACTTCAACGCCGTCGCCCACACCTTGGCGTTCGCGCCGAGGGTGGAGTCCGGGTAGGCCGTGATCGTGCAGTCGTAGCCGACCGGATCGGAGTTCACGTAGACGTGATCGCCGACGTCAGTCACCTCGCCCTGCGGAATGTAGGTCCGGATGAGCTCCGCGCCGTCGATGACGTCCACGATGAACGACTGCCGGCCACCCGTGTTGGTCGGGATCACGACGAACGATCCGTCCGTCACCGTCGAGGTGACAGTCGCGCCATAGAACAGTTTCACCGTGTCCAACTTCGTCTCCAGGAGAACGAAGTGGTACGTGAGCGCACCGGACGTGATGAGGGTCCGGACCAGAGCCCCGCCTTGCCAGGCGTGAATCTCGTTGGTGGACCTGGACCGTGCCTCGGTGACCCCGGCGTCGGAGACGTACCCGAGGTCGGTGAACCCGGTGATCGTTCCACCGGTTCCGGTGGGCGGGGTGGAGGTCGTGGGGCCAACGCTCACGGCACCACTGACTGCTGCCCGCACCTTCGATGAGTCAAGTGCCATGACTGGCGTCCTTCCTTCCGGTTACTTGCTGTCGGTCTTGCTGTCGGCGTCGGACCAGCCCGCGTGCTTGTAGGCGTCCACCAAGTCCTCGGGGACCTGGACCGGCTTGGGCGCGTCGGGATGGGTGAGGGCGACCGTCTTGTCCGCCATGGGTGTGCCTCCTGTCAGGTGGGGTGGGTCACTCCAGGTCGTCGCCTCGGACGACGACCTCGAATGTCTGGAGCCGGAGGGGCTGTCGGGACGGATCGGCTACCGGCGTCGGGCCGGTGGGTTGGTCCACCCGGATGACCGGCTGCCCGTCCGGTGCGGCCCACAGGAGCGCCCCGACCATCCGGGCCAGGTCGTTGACGTCCTGCTCGGAGGTGGCCCACGTCCGGACCACGAGGCGGGCGGTGTCACGGAGCCGGTCCAGAGGACCGCCGTCACGGCGGACCACGACCATGCGGGAGGCCCGCGTGTCCGGTACGACGTTGCCGACGTACACGTTGTCGGTGTACGGCTCCGGCCTGGAGTCCAGGGCGGTCCGCAGGTAGCCGGTGGCCCACAGCTCCACGTCGGGGAACAGGACCGCGTGGCTCATGACGAACCGGCTGCCGCGTCGAGTGACCGGAGCAGGTCCCCGGTCGCGGACTCCGCGAACAGGACACCCTCGTCGTCGGACCCGACCCGGACTGCGGCGCGGTCGGTCGTGGCCTGCTCGATGTGGTACTCGTGCTCGGGATCTGCGGACTCGACGGCGGTCAGAGTCCGGCCTGCCCGTCTGGTCAACTCGTCGCGTACGAAGTCCTCGTTGAGGAGCGCCTTCATTCCGGCGTTCTCCAGGACCACCTTGTCGAGCCGGAAGTCACCCATGGGTCACCCCTCTGTTCGGAACGCTTGGATCACTTCGCCCTTGCTGCCCCACACGGCGGGCTCGCCCTGGACCGGGTAGTCGATGCCTCGGACTCGCACCCGCTCGTACGGCGAGACGCCGGAGCCGCGTGGGAGGTAGAGGGTCCAGCCGGAGACGACGGCGTTGCGGGCGTCCTCTACCGGCTCGTCGGACGGGCGTGGTTCTGGAGGGGCCAGGGTGAGGACGTCACGAGTCGTTGTGTGGACCCAATCCGGGGAGGCCTGGCCGGAGTAGGCGTCTACCGTCGTCCCCGGTGTGACGACCGTGACGACCTCGCCTGCGCCTTGCATCACGGCCTCGGCGGGAGCCGGTACCGGGCCAGCACGGCCTCGTCGGCTCCGGCGAACCCGGAGCCTGCCCCGCCGCCACCACTGGTGGCGTACTTCTCCGTGAACGGCCCGACCGTCTGCTGCTCCAGGCCGGTCGGGTTGTCCACCATGCGCTGGCTGACGGCGTTGATGATGCCGGCCAACTCCGGAGGCCACTCGTCGTAGCCGTGGGTCAGTTCGACCACGATGCCTCGGAGCTCACGGGTCCAGAGCGAGACGCCGCACGACCACGACCCCGACCACGCGGTTTGGCCGGCCGGACCCCGCTGGATGATGCCCGCCTCGGACCACGAGTAGTCGGCGGGTATGTCCGGGTCGGTGCCGTCTGCCAGCACGGTGCCGTTCTCAGTCACGGACACCACGTCGGTGACGTGCAGCGACGGCAGGACCAGAGCCGTGCCGCCTGGACCGTCGAGCGTCAGCGTCTCGTCTCGGGACGGGGCGATGTGCCACCCGCAGTAGGCACGAACCGCCGCCATCGCCTGCTCTGCCGGAGCAGGCGCGGCGGGCGGGTCGTCGGTCTGGACCGTCACGTCACTTGTCCTCGGCGGTCCGTGCCTTGTTGGCGGGGGCCTTGCTCTTGGTCTTGCTCGCCGACTCGTACCGTTCGGCGTCCTCGGCGGTCATCAGGAGCGTGTGCTCCAGGCCGTTGATGAGGACGGTGTACTCCTCCAACTTCGGGGCGGATTCGGCCACGACGGAACTCCTCTCATGCGATGGTGGGAGAGGCCCGAGGCAGAGCATGGGGGGACTGCCTCGGGCCTCGGCGGGCTACAGCAGGGTCACCTTGACCACGGCGGCGGGGTAGCGGACGGCCAGGGCCAGGCGCTCCTCGATCCGGGTCGTGATGAGGTTGCTGGTGAACTTCCCCAGGTCACTGTTCGTCTGCTCGACCCGAACGCCGCCCTTCCGGTACACGGTGGTGGCGATCTTGAACGCGCCGACGACAGCGGTCTTGGCGGCGACCGAAGGCGACACCACGGTGTTCAGACCCCAGAGAGGCTGGAACGGCCCCATCTGGCCGGGGCTCTCGCCGTACGGAGGCTGGAAGTAGCCACCGCCGAAGTACTGGCCGTTGGCGTCCTTCCCCAGGCGGAGCGTCTGGTAGTCGGCGGGGTTGATGAGGATGCCGTCCGCCGCGAACCCGGTGGCGGTCTGCACCTTGGTGATGGCCCGGAACAGGGTGTCGGCTGCGGAGTCCGGAGCGACGGCCTGCGTCTCGGTCTGGATGCCGGACCGGTTGAGCAGACCACGAACCGTGGAGCCGGTGCCGGGGCCGTTGAGGAGTTGGTTGTCCTCGGCCATCGCCAGCAGGTAGAGCCCCCGCTGGTTGATCTCGGACACGATGAAGTCCAGATCCTCGATCATCTCGTCCGACATGTCCCACCACGCGGCGATCTTCTTGAGAACGTCGGTGACGGTGGTCGGGTCGGCGAAGTGCATCTGCGGCTTCGCGCCACCCTCGGCGACGGTGGCGAACGCACCCTCGACGGCACCCTCCACGAGGTAGGTGACGCCGGTCCCGCTGATGGTGCCGGAGCCCATGAGCGAGGCTACGGACGGCGGGGGCCGGTAGGCCTGGACCATCGTCCGGTCGTAGGTCGTGTTCCACGGACCCAGCGCCGCAGGCGTCAGGACAGGATCGGTCGCGGCCTTGAACTCCGGAGCCGAGACACTGACACCGGAGGTGCCCTTGACCCTGCCCAGACCCTCGACCCCAACGGACTTGACGTAGTGGTCGCCGAGGGACTTGGCCGAGGCCTGGCCTCCGCCTCCCTGCGGGTCCTCGTCGTCGTCCTGGTGGAGGCCCTTCACGGCGTCTGCCAGGGCACGGCCCTGGAGCTGCCGAGACACCTTCTCGGCGGTTGCCAGGTGCTCCTTGACCTGGACCTGCTCCTCGTCGGTGAGGTCGCGGTCGTCGGCCTTGGCGGCTTCCACTACGGTGCGGGCTGCCTTGATCGCTTCTGCACGCTCGGCGTGCAGGTCAGTTGTAGGCATGACTGTTCGTTCCTTCCAGTTCGGTGAGGTGGATGTGCGCCTCCCATGTCTCGACGGACGTGCGCCGGGTGGGCTCCTCGGACTTGGCCCCTTCGGGCTCCTCGTCCTTGGCCGGACCGGTGTCGCTGGCCGAACTGGGTTCTGCCGCCTTGTCGCCGTCGTCTCCGGAGCCGGAGTCGAGTGCGGCAAGGACGCTCTTGATGGCCTTCGCGGCGGAGTCCAGAGAGGACGCGGCGTCGCGGAGGGTGGCCTCGTTCTTGGCCGAGATGGTGCGACCGACCTTCGCCAACACGTCGTCCTGGCCGGACCGCTTCACGGCGAGGAGTTCCGTCTGGTCGTTCGCTCCGATGGGTGTCGTGGACACCTCGTACAACTTCAACTCGCGGAGTTCGTTGAACTCCTGCCCGTCCGCTTCTGCCGGCCCTCCGTCGATGACGTCGTAGGCGAACGACCACTGCGTGACGCGTCGGCCCTTCATGAGCCGGTAGGCCTGCTTGGCCTTGGGCGAGGCGTCGTCCTCGACGTCGAGCTGCCCCAGCACCTCCAGGCCGTCGCTGGTCTCTGCGGCCTCGATGACGTACCCGATGTTCATGTCGGGGTCGTCCATGCGGTGGGACCAGTAGACGGGGATCGGGTTGCCGGAGGCGTCCCACTCCGCGAGGGTCTTGGCGAACGCGCCGGGGAGCACCTTGTCCCCCACCGAGTCCACGTTGTTGAACACCGAGACGAGTGCCTTGAACTGGCCGTCCTGGAGCCCGTCATCGGGACCAGCGGCCTTGACCTGCACGGTGGCGTTCTTGAACATGCGTGCCTCCCTTGGGCATGGCGGACCGCGCCCGGTGGTGGCGGGCGTGCTGGGGGTGGGTGGGTCAGAGGTTGATGACGACCGAGCAGTTGCAGTTGGCCGTGTCGGCGGCGTCGTTGCCTGCGGCTCCAGGCCACGACAGGCCGTTGCTGAACGAGTCGTCCAGTCCGACCGTCTCGCCGTCCAGAGCCGCGTGGGACTCACGCGGGTTGGTGCCGGTGACCCACGTCTTGGTGGGCTCGACGTTGTGGGCGCGGGCGATCTGCGAGGCCGCTTCGTGGGTGGCGAACCCGGCGAGGAAGGTGCCCATCCCGGTGGCGACTCCAGCGGCGCGGCTGTCGGTGGCGACGTCGAACACGGAGGCCGGGTCCTGCTCCGGATCCTCCACGGCGGTCTGGAGCTGCGAGTGGGTGGTGGAGTTGATGTTGGCCGCGTACCGGGCGGCGACGGCCTGGAGGTAGTGCAGGGTCGCGGTCGGTTCGTAGTCGTCCTCGTGGAACCCCAGCGACCGGGCCTCCGCCTTCCCGAGGACGCTGGTCACCTCCAGGTAGGTGACGTGCAGGTCCGAGGCGAGTTCGCCGTCCCACCGGTCGCCGTCCCACCAGTCGTCGCGGCCTGCTCCGATCCGGGCGAGGACCGCCTTGGACTGCCGGTGGAAGAACGACGACAGCACCTCGTTCAACTTCGCCACCTGCCGGTCCGTCACCCGCGCTTTGAGGGCGTACAGGTTCCCGGCCTTCGTGCCCACCGGCAGAGCCTTCGGCGGAGCAGAGTCCGTGGGTGAGGCCTGGCCTCCGACGAGGACGTTCAGAGGGGTCACCAACTCGTCGGCTCCCTGGCCGTCGATGGCGGGCATGTTGCGGAGTGCGCGTGCTTCGTTGGCGGTCATCCACGGCCGGCCAACTGAGGTCGAGAGCGCCGACTGCTGCTCCTCGAAGGACCCCTGCAACTTCTCGTCGATGTTGAACTCCAGGTACACCGAGGCGCGGTCGTCTACGAGGGGGACGTAGAACGTGTTGAGCCGGTCCTCGATCTGCGCGATGACCGGCCCGAGGGTGTCGCCGTACAACATGCGCCGGAACTCGCGCACGTTGGAGTAGTTGGCGTTGTCGAGGAGCCCGATCATGGTCGGGTTGACGTGGTAGCACGACGCCACGGTGTTCAAGGCCAGGCGGGAGCCCTCGACCCACTCCATCTCGTGGGCGGAGAAGTCCACCCGGTTGAGGGACATGCCGTCCTCCAGGAGCGGCGTGCCGCCGACGCCTGGACCAGAGCCGGAGTACCGGGACTCCCAATCGCGCTTGAACTGGCGGCGTGCCTCATCGCTCCACTCGGGCGCGTCGGGTGGCCGCGTCAGCACAGCTCCGACCTTGCCGCCCCTGGCCCACACGCTCTGCCGGTACATGGCGGCTTGGACCTGCTCCGCCAGGATCTCTTTGAGGGCGTGGACCGGCGAGGAGCCGTACCGGAGGTTGCCGGGGTGCCAGCCGTGGAACACGAGCACCTGATCGGCGGGGATGATGACCGACTCGCCTCGGTCGTTCATCCGGACCTCGTAGTGGTCGGGCGCGTAGGTGTCGCCACCCTTGGGCCAGACCCACGAGAACGGCAGGCGGGCCAGGTAGTTGTCGGGGTCCTCGGACATGAGCAGGTACGCCACGTCGTAGAGGGCCAGGTCCGCCACCAGGCCGTACACCAACTCGTAGGACGTGGTGGCGGCGTTGGGTCGGGCGATGATGCCGGCCACCCCGTCGTGGAGGCGGCGGCGGTCGGTGTCGCTGACACGCTGGAAGGTCTGGAGCGCGCACTGCGCGATGTTCCGCGCCAGGAAGGTGACGACGGTCCGGAGGTAGGGCTGCGTCCGCCACATGTCGGCGGGCGACAGGCCCATGATGCGCTCGTACTCCTCGCGGCTCATCTGCCACGCGCCGTAGAACGCCTCGGAGGTGTCACCGATCCCGTAGGTGTTGACGGTCGTGGTCCTCTTGAACCGGTCGAACATGCCCATCTGTCACAGCACCTCCAATCGGCGGGTTTCGTAGGCGCTCGTACGGGGACGACCGTGGGCCAGGCACCAGAGGGCACCGGTCACGGCGATGAGCGGGGAGACGTCGGTCGGCGACCGGCGTCGGTCCCACAGCCACGAGTCGCCGATGGGTCGGGTGGCGGCTGTGGCGGCGGCGACGTTGAGGAGAGGCTGGTCGCGGTGCCGTAGTTGGGCCTGGCCGGAGCCTTCGCCGATGGCGGCTCGGATCCGGTCGTAGAACTCGCCGGTCGCAACACCGAGGGCTGGTCCGGCCCACTCCGTGACCGACACCCTCGCGGCGTACAGGTCGGGGATGAGAGAGGAGACGGGAGCTCCGCGTGACTGCACGGCGACGGGTGCGCCCCGGACTTCCGGCAGACGCTCGTCGCTGGTCAACCACTCGGCGACCCACTCGGTTCCGGCTCGACGGGCGATCACCTCGACGTGGGCCAGGCCGTCCTCGCGGAGTGCGGCCAGGCCGATGCACGTCACCGACCGGTCCCACGAGGTGTCCACGCACAGCGCAACGGCGGATGACGGATCCCGAACGGAGTTCCTGTCCGCCGAGGCCTCCCAGGCTCCGGCAGGGAACGGCCCCTCCAGAGTCCCCTCGGACCACTGGCACAGCACCTCGGTGCGGAACACCCATTCGGGATCCGTACGAACGGCGGCGGCGATGGTCCTCTCGGCGATGGTGTAGCCGAGCGCAGGATTCGCCTGGCCCCACCCCTCCCGGTCGCGGAGCCCGCAGTCGGGTGGAGCAGACCACTCGAACAGTCCGAGCGTGTCCTCGTCTACGTCCACCTCGTCGGTCGGGTCCAGGCCGGTGGCCGGATCTGCCTCGTCGGCCTTGTTGATCCCGTCCGGGTCACCGAGGGCGGCGTGGCCCAACTTCCGCAGGTACCGGAGGACCACCGAGGAGGCGTCTCCGGCGTTGGACAGGGTGAACAGGAGCGCGTCGTCTCGGGCCATCGTGGTCTTGCTGATGGCTCCCCAGGCGTCCCACGACTGGTGCTCGCGCAACTCGTCCAGCAGTACGAGGTCGCCGGTCAGGCCACGACCGGCACGCCGGTTCGCTGCCCGGACCTTGTACCGTTCGCCGGTCCGGAGCACCAGTTGCTTCTTGCCGTTGACCCGGAACACATGGGCTTTGAGGGCGTCGAGTTCTGGAGTCTCCTCGACCAGATCGACGGCCCCCTGCCAAATCTCCTCCGCCATGTCCAAGTCCTGCGCGGTACCGATGACCAGATCCGCACCCCACACGTACATGAACCACAAGGCGAGCACCTGGCTGATGGTGGACTTGCCGTTCTGGCGGGCCATGAGGAGCACGACGGTGCGGAACCGGAGGCGTCCGTCCGGCAGGAGTTCAAGCATGTGGACCAGCAGCCAGCGTTGCCATGGCAGCAGGTCCAGGCCGATGACGTCCTCGGCGAAGGCGATCACCGAGTAGCCGAGGCTGTTGTCCTGGTCGGCCAGGTCACGAAGCGGCGGCGTGAACAGCCGGGGTGTCTCTGCTCCGGCCATCGGCCTACGCCTTGGTGTCTCCGGCTCGGACTCTGGTGTCGGCCAGGTCGCCGACGTGCCAGGTGATGTACGGGTCCTCGCCGTTGCCGTGGTGGGGTGCGAACTCGCGTACGCCATCGAATGTCAGGAACTCGCCCGACTCGTGTCGCCACACGTCCACGAACCGCTCGAACAGCCACGCCTTCCACGTCCGGTCGTTCCACGTTGCCATCGGCACCAGGAACGAGTGGTTGACGCGGATCGTCTGCTCCGGCTCGTACGAGTTCGGGGTGCAGGAGACGATGTGCAGGGTGAGCCACCCGCCGCCCTCGTTGTCCCTGCCGAGGTACACCATCCATCCCGGCATGTACCGGATGCCGGCCACGAGGTCGCGGAGTCCAGGCGGCTCCCACTCGGTCATTCGTCGTCGCCTTCCACGGCGTCGGCGATGCGCTCCAGGGCTTCGCAGAGCCGGTCCATCCGTTCAAGGAACAGGTTGAGCGCGTCGGTGATGAAGTCGCCGGTTGCCACGGCGCTCATCCGGCTGGCCGCTTCTGCCGGATCGCTCGGAGCTGCGCCAACTTGCTGTCCGGCTCCGGAGCCTCGGGGGTTGCTGCCCTCGCGGCAGAACGAGAGGCAGGGGTCGCCTGCATCTCGCGGAGCACGTTCATCAGGTGCGGCAACAGGTACAGGGCCTTGGTGAGTTCCTGTCCCTGGCTGGTGGCCTTCGCTTCGTCAATCCGCTCGGCCACGGTTCGGCCGGCCGCGACCAAGGCGGCGTCGAGCCCTTCGGCGTGCAGCTCCGTGGCGGTCTGGACTGCCCGGTCGAACGCCTGGACCAGCGCGTGGTCGTTGACCTTCGGCACCGTCGAGACGTTCTCGCGGCGTTCGGACAACTTCACCACCCGGTCGATGGCGTCCAGGTCCCCCTTGATGGCCTTGGGCCAGATGGCGAAGTGGAGCCGGTCCATCCGGTCGGACTCCAGAGCCCGCATGAACGCCGGGTCGCTGGCTCCGAGGGCCTTGTCGAAGTAGGCCTTGGCCGCTTCCGGCGTGAGCCGGAGTTGGTCGGCGATGACGTCGAACGGGACTCCTCCACGGCGAAGGTTGAGCACCTTCGCGGCAGTGTCAGCGTCGTACGGCGTTTCGGCCATTGGGCAGGCTCCAGGGTTCGGGGGTGACCTCCACCAACTTCATCCGGTACGGGTCCTCGGTGGGGATCGCGGCGTCTGGTCGGCGATGCAACGGCATGGCCTTGAACGGTCGGTAGTCCACGAAGTGGTGGGTGCGCCCGAACCGCTTGGTGACCCGAGCCACGTCCGGGTGGAGCCGGACCAGCATCAGGGACTTGGCGAGCGTCCCTTCCTTCTCGTAGAACTCCCCGGTGTTGCCGCCCTTGTCGATCTGGGTCGGGGTCTTCTTGGACAGGAACGCGTTGAACTGGATCGTGCAGAGTCCCGACTTCAAGATCCGGAGCGACAGGTCGGTGTCCTCGTTGTAGCGGGCGCGCCACCGGAAGGGCAGATCGTTCCGGATGAGGTTGCAGGAGTAGATGCGGGTGTTGGTCACGAACGGCGGGTACGAGGACCGGGCGGCGACGAACATGTAGTAGTTCGGGCCTGCCATGCCCACGTTGTCGTAGCGGAGGGTGAAGTCCTCCATGGCGCGGAACCCGGTGCCGTCACCGAGCCGGATCAGACGGTTGTCGGTGAAGCGGAACCACCAGTAGATGTTGTCGTCCATGACCCAATGCCATTCGGCTCCGGCGTCAATCGCCATGTCCCAGATCATGTTGCGGGCTGGTCCAGGACCACGGCTCTTGGTGGAGCCGTACCGGTCGCAGGTGTCGTACGACCGTTGGTAGGCCGGGTCGAGGTTGACCAGCGTCACCAGTGGGTTGTCGCCGTACTGCTCCTCGTAGGCGTCGCGCTCCTGCTCCTCCACCACGATGGTGTGGGCCAGGCCCATCGTGGTCAGAGCCCGTGAGGTGTAGCTCCGCGTGGGCCTGCCCTTGGACGGTATGTAGAGGGGGAACCGGGGCCGGGTCAGATCCTCCTCGGCCTGGCCGGTCATCCCACTGCCGCCTGCTCCTGCTCCTGCTGGTAGCGGAGCGCGATGGTGATGTCCCGTTCGTGCTGCGGGAACCACAGGTACCGAGTCTTGGGGGTCAGGTGCATGTCGAGACGCTTGGCGAACTCCTCCACGTCCTCGGCGTTGGCGAAGGACACGAGGATCTGCCGGTACGCGTTGGTGTCGCCGCGCTCGTACTCCGGCATCCCGACCCACTCGGCCTCGGCGTCGGTCTGGTGGCCCATCGCTTCCTGCACGGCCTCGTAGTAGCCGGAGGCGTTCTTGGAGACTTCGGCGGCGGACTGGAGGTCCACCAGGAGTTGGTCCAGGTCGGCCTCGGCGTAGCCGGTCCCCACGAAGGCGTCCGGCCCGAGGCTGTTCATCACCTCGGCCAGAGCAGTCACGTCGTAGCCGCCCAGATCACTGGACCGGTTGTCGGCGAGGATGATCCGGGCGGCGTCTCGTTCGTCCACATCGACCCACGTCACCGGCACCTGCTCTGCTCCGAGCCGGAGCAGAGCCAGCAGTGTGTGGTTGCCGGCCAGGACGAACCGGGTGGACTTCTGGACCACGAGCGGTCGGTACAGCCCGTTCGTCTCCAGGCTGGCGCAGATGACGTCCACCTCGCCGCGCCTCGGGTTGTCGGGGTGCGGCTCCACGTTGCCCACCGGCTCCAGGTACGGAGCCAGGTCCGGGTGGGCGTACACGGACCCGCCGAGGGGGATCAGGCCGGTGTGGTCAGGCATGAGTCAGGACTCCTCGTAGATGAGATGAGCGGCCAGGTCGCAGAACACGCACACCCGGTCCAAGGGAGACGTCGCGCCCATGACCCTGCGGCACAGAGGGCACTCCGCCAGGACGCCGCCTTGCGGTGGCAGAGGACAGAGC
>Ga0157372_10002312_pt1 | contig 20654 bp, 27 predicted proteins | sample C55metaG_FD_115307 | JGI IMG/M metagenome (GOLD analysis project Ga0157372, IMG submission 115307) | Corn rhizosphere microbial communities from Kellogg Biological Station, Michigan, USA - C5-5 metaG | ecosystem: Host-associated > Plants > Roots > Rhizosphere > Soil | place: USA: Michigan... | reverse complement strand
TGGCGAGGCACTGACCTACACGACGTGCTGTCTCGTGCATGATCCAGGCTGTGATGATGTCGGGTCGCTGATTGCGCTCCTTCATGTCGTACACCCTGTAGTCCTCTTCGACGTACGTCTTGGTGTGCGACCACAGCCAGTTCAGATTCTCGTCACCGTCGTTGCACATGACGTCAGTCCAGCCGTGCCCAGCGTTGCCACGGTGGATGCGACGCTCAACTCTCTCGAGCGCCTCCCACTCGGCAGCACTGAGCGGCTTCGGATCTTCGTGGCTGACTACCACGTTGACCGTGCCCGAAGGCAGCCTGAATGAATGCTCGTGCTTCATGGATCCTCCCTGTGTTGGTTAGTACCCATCCCCACTCAGTGAGTGAGGATGGCTGCTAACTCGTGATTGCCTTGCGACCGCTGCCGACCTTGCCAGTTCCGACATCGGCCTTCTTGCCTTCGGCGTAGCCAGCTGCGCGCGCCTCGTAGCCGCCATCGTTCATGCGACTGGCGCGACCTTCGCGCAGATCGCTGTGGCGCTTCTGGAACTCGTGCTTCACGATGTCGCTCTTGTTCGCAAGCACCAGAGCTACCGAAGTGCCTTCGCCCTGCTCGTCCTGAGCAGCCTGCTCTGCCTCCTTGTTGGCCTTCTTCATGATGGTCCACGCACCTTGTGCGTAAGCCAACATGAAGCCGCGCCGAGCAGCGTGCTGATTGCCCTTCGTATCCCATTCGTAGCGATACTCGTTGGCGTCCCACCAACTGGTCTCCGCGCGCATGGCTTGGAGCTTCAGGCTGGTAGCCAGCATGCGAGCGCTGTCGAGATCTGACTTGAAGCCGGCACCGACGATGACTCGGGTCTGCTTGTACTCCTTGCCATCGAGGGTGCGCGGACCAGGTCTGCTGATCTCGTACAACTCGCAACCTGCTGCCCAGAGACAGTAGCAGTCCAGCCAGTAGAGGGCATGACGATAGATGCCGATTGTCACAAACTCTTCCTCGGCATACTGGTCGTCGGCCTTGCGACCCTCGCGCTGAGCAAGCATCGCCTCGTCGATCCGGTACTTGGCCATGAGCTCCGCAGCCTTGGTGAAGAAGCTTTCCGCTTCCTCAGGATGCGGCGTGCTCTCAGCCTTCCGGAGCAGCGCTGCGATCTTGTCAGCGTACCTGGTCTGATCGCTTTCTGTCATGAGGATCCTCCCTGTTGTGTAGTACCGGCCAGCACCCGTTGAGGTGCCAGCCGCTGCTACACGTCTGGTGCTTCGTAGCCGCAGTCAGGGCAGCCCAGCAGCTGATTGTTGTCTCCGAACTCAGCCGCTCGGCTACCGCAGAATGGGCAGCGTGGCGTACTGGTGAGGACACGGATGATCGTCTGCTTGAGAGGCTTCGCACCGAAGAAGTGCGTCTCGATGAGGTCCATCGTGTCGCTGTCAACGAACGGCGGCAGCTTCTGCCACTCGCCGCTGTCATCAGCGGTACGGATGCGCCAGAGATAGTGCTCTGGCCCTTCGGACTCGGACTGCGTGACGTTGTACATGATCTCGTACACGTCGTCGCTGTCAGGATCTAGCCACTCAAACATCAGCGCGACACCACGTAGCTGTAAGTGCGGACGCCGTCGATCGTGTCCTTCAGAATGGTGCCCTGGTCGGGCAGCAACCGAACAGCTTCACGCTTGGTGAGACCGCGCGTGACGAGCATTGTGATCTCGCCGCGTGCGTTCTGCGTGATCCTGCGAACCTGATACATAGGATCCTCCCTGTTTGAGCTGACTTATGCCAGGCTCAGGCCACATCCCGGCTGTGGTGCGCTCGGCGGGGATGGGCCTCAGCCTACGCTTTCCTGCGAGGAGCGCGTTGCTGGCTGAATCTCAGACGTAGCACCAGGGGTGCTGGAAAGCCTGACGTGCCTCGTCGTTCGGCACCCGGCGAGTCACAACGTCACTCGCGCTCGTGATGCGAATGTACGTGCGACCCGTAACGGGCTGCCAGAACAGCTGAACTTTCTCATCGCTGTTCTCACGGCAGTCGAGCTCGACCAGAGTGCCCGTGGTGGGCTTCGTGAGCAGACGCTGTAGGTCTGTCATGATGTCGTACCTCCCTGTGTTTGTGTAGTACCGGGATGGGCAGCTCTAGGCTGCCTCACCCGCTACCACCCTCTGTGCTGATTGCGCTCGTTCATACGAGTGCTGCCAGCTGGGACGTGCAGATACTGCGGATTGCCTTTCGTCCTGAGACGCTGCTTCGGGGCAGCGCCACGCGGACGCTGGTACACGGTTGGGGCTTCATCAGCCCACGGTCCGAACTCGGACTTCTTCATGGTGCCTCCCTGTTAGCTCAAGCCAGGAGCCGTTAGGCTCCCAGCTTCAGCCTCCCTACGCTGCGGCAGTCAGCTTCTCGAGCTGCTTCTGAAGCCGCTCGATCTGCTGCTGCTTGGTCTCGGCCTTCTTGGCCTGGCGCTCTGCCTTCGCGGCCTCGCGCTGCGCCTTCTTGGCGTCCCGCTTGTGCGCGTACGCGCTCTTCCGGGCTGCCAGGGTGATCGTCACGAGGCTGGTGAGCTGCTCGGCGCTGAACGTGCCGACGTTCTTGCCACCACACGTGATCTTCACCTTGCCGTTCTCGAGCTGCTCGAACGTAGCCTCGGTGTTGTTGATCTCGAACGTCATTGGTAGTACCTCCCTGTTATGCGATCCCGGCTTATCCGAGACTGCGGTAAGCGTCCTCCGGCTTACGGGCTGGCGCTTACCGCAGTGGGGTTATGAAGGCCCCACCGCGTCAGGGAGGGAGGTCCCATTACCGTCCTCTCAGCCTACGTCGGCTTTCCGCGCTTACTCTGTCCGGGGCTTACGAACTCCCATTCCTTCCGGCGCGGTAGTTCCGACCGGCTTACCTGACGGTTTGGGGCCTTGGCTCCTGGCCAGCTTTTTGCCTGGCACTCCGGCACTACGCCGGTACACTGTACCCCGCTCCCCGGCGCTCCCCCGGGCGAGACCGGCTACCAGATCCCCGGGGCGAACGGCGGCGAGTAAGCCGCGTATTGAACCCGGGGCGGAGCCCTTAGTAAGCGATAACCTTCAATAACCGCTATCCCTTACTAAGTAGAACTATAGGGTACGGCGCGGCCTATTACTAGGGTCGGAATTCCGAAAAAGTCGCAAATAGCGGGAATTTCTAGAAAAGCCCTGGTAATTTGGCACTTTTCGGCCTAGGCGCTATGGTACTAGCTACGGTAGTTCTATCGCCACTTCGGAAGCGGGTTGTATCGCCCGGTAGATCGCCCGGGGTATCGGCCGGTAGAAAGTACCAAAGCCGTAGGGGTAGGGGTACGAAAGGGCGAAGCCCGCCCCGGCGTGGGGTAGATCTAGCGGCCGATCTAGCGGTACTCGTACGCCGAAGTACGAACGCCGAAGTACCGTAGGGGTGGGGTAGGGCCACCCCGAATACAAAGCGACGAAACCCCTGGTAATCACCACTTTTTCGCGAAGTACGAGGCCCGAAGCCTAGAAAGAGGTGCCGCATTTCCTCACATATTTGTCTAGCCTGAAGCGAATAGGATTACAAATGTTGAATAGAATTGAGAATAAATGTACTACCCCTCTTTCATTTGTCAATTTCCACACCAATTCGGTTCAAATATTCTCAGAATTACCTCAATTTGTAACCAAATAGGAGGTGCGACCCCCGCGAATCGGAAAATCGAGTCGTAACCGCTACACAAATCGCACAAATATGTCCTAAAGCATGATATTTGTTCGCGCGCGAGGCAAGAAAATCGCTAACTCCCTGATCCTCGAGTACGCGCGTACACGCGCGCGAGACTGGAAGACCAAGAACGAAGAACTAAAGAACTTCGCGTACGCGAGCGTACACGCGCGCGTCGCGAGACTCCCATCACCCGTCCGGGTCCGGCGCGCGCCGCGCGCGCGAGCAAACCCTTAGCACCCGCACTTCACATCACCAACCGGATAGACGTAAGCCAACCGGAGTCCCGTTCCTCCGCCATGGTACCACGTTACCAGCCGCCGACCCGCAGGCCCATCAAGCTACCCTGGTTTCAGTGCAGCGCCCACCGGCTATACTGCGGGCAGCATGGACCGGGAGACTGAGGAGATGCTCAAGCTTGAAGAGCAAGACTCATGGCATGAGTATCTCGAGAGCACGCGGCTAGCCACAGGGCGACACGACTTGGACTACGAAGCGGTTGAGCCCTGGGCATGGTCTCGCCTCCAGCAGCGCCTGCGCCGACTGAAGCAGCGCCGCGCACGCCTAGCAGCGTAAAGTGCCTGCTAACGGGTGCTAGCCTTACAAATGCCCGTCCGCTAGACTACGGGCATGCTATCACTAGGACGCCTACTGTGCCGACTCGGCTTCCACCGCTTCGGCTCAACCTACTCCCGTCTCGCACCGCAGTTGGTCGAAGACACCATGTACTGCCGTAGGACGGGCTGCTCAGTCAAATATTCATTCGTCTCCGCGATCGGCGACCCACAAAACTGGTAGGACAAATATGAATGCATTCGAGATACTCAGCCAAGGACGCATCATCGATCTAGGCTCGCGCATCACACCAGAGCAGTTGACCACCATGAGCGGTCTGATACGTCGGACCTGTACGGACTGCGAAGGCACAGGCCTCGCCGCCACAATCGGCATCCTCACGCCGATCGGCATTCTGGCGCTTCCGGTGCCTTGTGACCTGTGCGACGGATCAGGCGTCATGGCCTTCATCTCCCAGAACTGATGCGTACGCTCTCGTACATACTGTTCCCGTTCGTGCTCGCCATTGCGTGGCTGGGCTGGGCAGCGAGCGGCATCTTCTGGAAGCTGTACCGATGACCGCAGGCAATGTGCGCGACATCAGGACTGGGCGCGCGATCGGCAAGACATCTAGTCTCACACAGACTTTTGTCGATCACATTCAGGCCCTGATGGAGCAGGACATGCAGTTCTACCTGGTGCACGGTCGTGTACGCCACCTTGACGTCCGCGTCATGCTCAACGACCTGCGCGAAGCGCTGACTGCTGTCGAGATCATCTACGACGCGCGCATGCCCAGCGACACGGTCTGGATCTTCGAGGGCGACCCAGAGGAACTTGGGTTCGCTGTCTGAGCCTCCGAAGTGCTATGGGCCGATGCCGATTGCTCTCACGCGTCGCCATCCCATGGTGTTCTGCGAGCACGTCGTAGACGATGGCGGCATTCGTGTCTGGTGCTGTCCCGTTTGCCGTCGCTTCATGCTAGAGTTTCCCGACGAGTGACAGCGGTTATACTCACGGACGAAGGGAGGCACGTGGATACGAACGCAACAAACATCGAGACGTTCCAGGGCGAAGACGAGCAGTGGTACTGGCGCGCCAAGGGAGCCAACGGTGAGATCGTCGCGCAGGGCGAGGGTCACGGCCGTCACGAGGACGCAGTCAGAGCCGCCGGAGAAGTCTTCCCTGGAGTACCCATCGACCAGTAGAGAGGAGGTGTACATGTTCAAGCTCACCGGCAAAGGTGGACGGAGGAATGCTGGGTCGGGAGGCGCTGCGCAGGCGTCTCGGCGCATCAAGTCTCCGTTCAACAAGTTCAAGGGCACGACCCAGGGAACGCCGCACGTTGCGTTCCAGGATCCGCCCGGGACCGGCAACCACGGCTTCGACGCCAACTCGCCGAGGCTGAGTGGGCTCGAGAAGTAGCACGTCATGAACATCGGCATCTTCGCGGTTGACCCGGGTGGCGCTACAGGCGTCGCGTGGGGGATCTTTGATCCCAAGCACAAGGAGGGGCTTGCGGGTTCAATCAAAGATCGCATGCTGCCCGGCAGCACAACCGTTGAAGGGGACGAGCGGACGCAGATCAAGGAGCTAGCTTCCCTGTGGGCTGACTTCTATCGGTCTTGCGTCCGCTCGGCCTGCCTTCCTCCAGACCACGTCTTCCTCGCAGTTGAGAACTTCGTCCTGAAGCCAGGTCAAACTGCTGGCGGCACGGACAGCACGATCTCGCTCGCGCTCATCTGGGGACTTGAGGGCTATCGGATGGGTCGCAGAGATGAGTGGCGTGAGCACAAGCGCGGTCAAGTCGTCATGCCAGGGATGCACCTTCAGATGGCTGGTGACGCCGTTCAAACAGCGCCCAATGCACGCTTGAAGGAGTGGGGCATCTGGGTAGTTGGGCGCGAGCACGAACGCTCAGCTTGGCGCCATGTTGCGCTTCTTTTGAAGCGGTATATGATCGCCCACAGCTAGCTCTCGCGCGCGCGCGTACGCGCGAGGGAGCGCGCGATCCGGCTTGCTACCACAGTGCTGGGCTGAGCCCGGTGGCCGCAGGGTAAGCTACCACCATGCTCGGACCTGTGATCAACCCGCACGGCGACCATCTGCCGGAGAGCCCGGTGGACTGGGAGGACGTGCCTTTGGGACCAGGTCAAGAGCCTCGGCCAGTCGGGCACGTACAACACACGATGGAGGGATCTGCTATCTTCCACGAAGACACGCGCAGATCTCCCGGCTACGAATCGTTGTTGGTTGAGTCTCGCTGGCCGGAGCGTCCCGCCTAGTGCCGCACAACGCCGGAGCTAGGGCGGCTGCCGCCAAAGCGGGGGCTACCTGCGGAGCAAAGAAGCGAACAGGTGGCCATTGCAACATGGCTGCCGGCTGGGGAACGATTCATCCCGGCATAGGCAAGTGCAAGCTGCACGGAGGCAGCATGCCCAATCACGTCAAGGCTGCAGCCAAAGCTGAGCACCGTGCGCTTCTGGGGACGCCCATCGAGACCACGCCCGAAGAGGCGATCCTGCGCTGCATCCAGATCCGCTCCGGTGAGGTGGAGTGGCTCACCAACCGTATGGCCGAGCTCGAGGAGAAACACTGGATTGAGGAGACAATGCTCGGCAAGCAGTTCCATCTGTACGCTCGCGAGCGCCAGGCAGCTATGCGCGATCTTGCGAAATTCGGGCAGATGGCCATCCAGATGAACATCGAGGAGCGCCGTGTGCGCATCGCCGAGACGTATGGTGAGACGCTGGCTGCTCTGCTGAGGGGCATCCTGGACGAACTCATGCCTCACATGGACAAGGAAGGGCGCGAGGCTGCACCCGCAATCGTCAAGCGCAGGCTCATTGCTCTGACTTCACGGCCAGCTTTGGAGTCTGGCGAGAAGGCTGCGTGATGGCGGTCGAAATCCCTACCGACGTCATCGAGGTTGCGCTCGACCGTCTGTACCCGCAGCCCACCATCTACGCGAGCGACCCCGTCACATGGGCGCGCGAGAAGCTGGGCAGACATCTCTGGTCAAAGCAGGTAGAGATCATGCAGGCGCTGAAGGAACACCGCTTTGTTGCGGTGAAGTCTTGTCACGGTCCGGGCAAGTCCTTCAGTGCTTCCTGCGCCGGGGCGTGGTGGCTGGACCCGGAGGTCCACCCCCTTGGCTCCGCGTTCCTGGTCACCACTGCCCCTTCATATCCGCAGGTCGAGCAGATCCTCTGGCGCGAGCTACGCCGACGTCACAACGAAGGCAAGCTTCGCGGCCGCATCACGCTCGACTGTCAGTGGCACATGGGCGAGAGCGAAGCCAAGCGCGCCGATCCGACAGAGGAGATCATCGGAATCGGCCGCAAGCCGCAGGACTACGACGAGACAACCTTCCAGGGCATCCACGCTCGGTACTTCATGGCCATCCTCGATGAGGCCTGTGGTATCCCAGAGGCTCTGTGGAACTCAGTCTTGGCTCTCGCCACCAACGAGAACAGCCGTATCCTCGCAATCGGCAACCCGGATGACCCGAATAGCCGCTTTGCTCAGATCTGCAAGCCGGGGTCAGGATGGCACGTGATCAGCATCAGCGTCTGGGATACGCCGAACTTCCCGAAGGAGGTGCTGGATGAGTTTCGGGCCATCGGAGCAGTGCCCGAAGATTACGAGCCTGTTCCCGATGAGTGGGTGCCGGATGACGTTGCAGAAGGTCTCGTCTCGCCCCTCTGGGTGCAAACGGCCATCAAGGAGTGGGGCATCGGCTCGCCTATTTGGCAAGCAAAGGTCAATGGCGAGTTCCCGGACATCTCAGACGAGTACCTGATCTCTCCGACCCTGATCGAGAAGGCTCATCGCAACAATCTTCCGGGTCACGAGACGGGTCGCTACGGCCTGGACGTTGCGCGCTACGGTCACGACAAGTCTGCTCTGTACCGCAATCGTGGCGGTCAGGTCAGACTCGTAGAGGCCTGGGGCAAGCGCGACACGATGGAGACGGTGGGCATCGTTCGCCGTCACATCAGCAAGCATCCTGCCGTGCGCGTACCCATCAACGTGGACGTCATCGGCATCGGATCAGGCGTGTTCGACCGCCTACGCGAGTTGAGGGAGCCAGTCTCCTCGTACCAGGGTAGTCAGCGCGCAGCTAACCCTGCGAAGTTCAAGAATCGCAGGTCAGAGACTTGGTGGACGTTCCGCGAGCTCATGGAGGAGGGTCTCATCGATCTTGACCCGGCCGATGAGAAGCTTTCTGCTGAGCTCGGCTCGGTGAAGTGGGGGACGGACTCTTCCGGCCGCATCTTCATCGAGACTAAGGAGGACATGACGGCTCGTGGCCTCCCCTCTCCAAACCATGCCGACGCAGCCGTCATGTCCATCGTTTCGCCTGCCGTCTTGTCTGACGAAGTCGCCGACAGGATGAGGCAGAACTCCCGCACGATCGCGGGAGACCTACTGACCAAGGTAATGTAAGGAGGGAGCATGACACAGACGCACCTACCAGAGAGATGGATTGAGCGGGGCAGCGCGATGCTCGAGATTCCGCTCGATCACGAGATCGTGCGATTCTTCACGGCTATGCAGCGCGCGGAGGGCGGGAATGCGCGCTGGAACCCGCTCAACACCGTCAACCACATCCATTCTCAGGCTCACGGCGATTGGCAGTCCTCGCCTGACTACAACGAGGTGGGAGTGTGCAACTACAACCATCCGTGGCAGGGCATCGTTGCGCTGGTTGACACCCTCCAGCAGCCGCTGTGGGGTGACTTCCTCTACGGCTTGCGTCACGCAAAGGCCAACGGCACCACGGCTGAAGAGTTGGTCGATAAGTACGGTTCCACGATCAAGCAGCACTGGGGAACGAATCCGACGCTCATGCTGACTCTCTTGAAGGAGATCGAGTGAGCGACGTTCCCTTCAACGGGCGAGTCCTTCGCGTCGGGTCACACGGTCTCGATGTTGCTGCCGTCCACATCGGTCTGCGTCGCGCTGGCAGAGACGTCAAGCTTGGACGCCTCTTCACGTCGCATCTTCGCGACCAACTCAAGATCTACCAGCATTCTGTTGGTCTGAAGGATGATGGCGTCTACGGCGAGGAGACGCACAAGCACTTGCGTACTCACTTCAACCGCTACGCCACGATGATCTACAAGATGGCAAAGCGTAACCTGCCGCGTTACGTTGACGTGCAGGGCGCTGCCGTTCCTCGGCAGCTGGCCGTGGTGATCTTGCCAAGCCTTCATGCTGTCGGAGCGACGATCTTCTCTTGCTATCGCGGACAGGATCCTCAGGGCGTGGCCATCCTTCACAAACACGGTAAGCGCACGCAGTACCAGCTTTGGTACGGCTATGTGCATGGTTGGCCCGGCTACGCACCCGCCAACCGTCCTGGCACCAGTACGCACGAGCTACGCTCCGACGGCTACGCTTACCCAGGTCCGTCGGGGCGACACCTCGAATGGTGGCAGTGCGGCATGGACATCGACGACGGTCACGTCGATGCGTTCATCCGGCACCTAGCGAGCAGGGGCATCAACGCGCATCGCCCCTACGGGTACGGTGCAGAACTTCATCACGTCAATCTTCGGACCGAACCGCCGCGCCGACTCTGGGTCGGCAAATGACAACAAGGAGGGAGTAATGCTCTCAGGAAAGTACGCGAAGGCAGTTCTTGCTCTTCTCATCGCGATTGCCACAGCACTCGTCACTGCGCTCGGCACCAGCCCACAGCAGAACTTGGGCCACCTCGGCACGTACGACTGGCTCAAGATCATCGGCGCTGTCCTCGCATCGGGCGGATTCACCTGGTGGTGCGAGAACGTACCGGGCATTGCCGGCGGCATCATCAAGGCGTTCTCTGCCTTCGCCGGTGCATTCGTGACGGCTCTCATCACTGCTTACGCCGACAGCGTCGTCACGCAGGGAGAGCTCATCGGAGCAATCAGCGCAGGGTTCGTCGCTCTGCTCGCGATCTACCAGGTCACCAACGGCGTGCGCGTCACGTCGCCCAACTACCCGTAGGAGGCCACAGATGGCCCGTAAGAAAGGCAAGTTCTCAGGCAAGGGTCTCATGAAGGCTTCCGGACGCACGTCCGTGACCAACATGAGTTCAGTGCCGAAGCCACCGAGGATGAGTGCTCGGTGAACGTCCGTCTCGAGCGAATCGAAGAGCACGTCATCGAGGGCAAGCGCCTCGGACGTCACATCGAGCATGACCCGCGCTCGAAGAACTATCCATTCGAGGCTGCGACCGTCGAGTTGCATACGACGTACCACGGTCACTACGGAGGCATCCTCGATCAGGGCCAACTCGGCTCGTGCACCGGCAACGCAACTGCCGGCGCAGTCAACACACGACCCCTCGACCAGCCCAAGATCGACATGCGCAACCCGCTGGTCGAGGCAGACGCCCTCGCTCTGTACGAGCGCGCAACGGTGCTCGACGGATTCCCGGGCGAGTACCCGCCAGACGACACCGGCTCATCGGGCATTGCTGCTGCCAAGGCAGCGGTGGAGAAGGGATACTGCGGAAGCTACCGCCACACCTTCTCCATCGACGCCGCGCTGCAGGCTCTCATGCACGGCCCTCTCAGCCTCGGCATCGCCTGGTACGAAGGGTTCGATGACCCAGACGCTTCGGGCTTGATCAAGATCGCCGGTCAGATCCGTGGCGGACACCAGATCGTCTCCGACGGTTTCTATCTCGAGACCGACCTGGCCCAGTCAATCGTGGAGTGTCGCAACTCCTGGGGCCTCGGATACGGTGTGCGTGGGAGGATGCACATGACCGTCTCCACTCTTCAGCAACTGCTGGAGGATAGCGGAGACTCAACCATTCTGGTCCGAGCCTAATGGCTCAGGTCGGACGTCCCAGAGTCACTACCCGCCAAGGTGTCCGCGCACCTACGACTGAGCTCGGCGTGCCCGATCTCGGTTTGGGAGGCTGGGGTGTCGTCGGCTCACCGTACCCGCTCGCGGGAGCCGGTGGTCCATGGCGCATGTACGTGGACGAATGGGAGTTCGTTCCCGAGTTGCGCTGGCCTCTGAACGTCCGACTGCTGGACCAGATGAGGACGGACTCGCAGCTGGCAGGCCTCATTACCGCCGTCATGTGGGGCATCTGTCAGCTGCGGTTCGTCATCGATCCGAACGGTGCCAAGGACTCGCTGGTGAAGGAGATCAGCGAAGACCTCAATCTGCCCGTCATGGGTAAGGACTCCGAGTCTGTCGGCCGTATGAAGGGCAGGTTCTCTCACAGCCGCTTCATCACACAGGCCATGCTGTCCGTGATCTACGGGCATATGTACTTCGAACAGGTCGGACAGATCGTTGACGGGAAGTGGCGTCTCCGGAAGCTAGCGCCTCGCATGCCGCAAACGATCCGCCAGATCAACGTCAACGACTCTGGTGAGCTCGTCAGCGTCATGCAGTGGGCTCCTGTTGGCTGGAACTTCCAGCAGAACACGCCTGCTGCTGGCTACTGGCAGGGACCAGAGATTCCCGTTGACAACCTGGTGCCATTCGTATTCCAGGCCGAAGGGATGTCGTGGACGGGACGCAGCATGATGCGCGACTGCTACCGCGACTGGATCATCAAAGATCGCGACCTCAGGATTGAGGCGATCAATCATGAGCGCAGTGGTGGTGTCCCGTACGCCGAGGGCGCACAGGACATGACTTCTGACGAGCTCGAGAATCTCAACAGCCTGATGCAACAGTTCCGCATCGGTGAGAACTCAGGGCTGGCTGTGCCGTTCGGCACCAAGGTGCAGATCGCGAAGGGATCAGGCAGCGATATCGACCGGACAATCAAGCGCTTGGACGAGTCGATGGCGCGCCGCTTCCTTCTGCAACTAGTCAACCTGGCACAAGGAGGAAGTCATGTAGGCTCGTATGCACTCAGCGAAACCTTTGAGGACTTCTTCCTGGTGGGGCAGCGGCACATCGCGCAGTGGTACTGCGATGTGATGACCGAGCACGTCATCGAAGACATCGTCGACTGGAACTACGGTGAAGATGAGGAGCTCACGCCGCGCCTCACCTGGGAGCGCAGCACCGAAGATGCTCTGGGCTCTGAAGAGCTAGGTATGCTTGTGCATCAAGGTGTCATCACTATGGACGACGAAACGGAGAATTGGGTCCGCTACCGCAAGCTGATGCCCACGAAGACTGAGCCGCGTCCTGAGATCACTCCTGGCGGTCCATATCAGCCACCGCTGAACAAGACCAATCCGCAGGAGGAGCTCTCTGAGCAGCCCGGAACAGGCAACTCGCCGAACGTTCCGGGCCATCAGCAGACAGCACCGGCTACTCCGACGAGGGCGTCTGCAGATGCGGGATCGGAAGGTAGGGTGCTCCCTCCGCCGGAAGATCCCGCACTTGATCCAGACGTCATGGCCAGTGGTCCTGCGGTCGTGACGGTTCCGAATGTTGAGATCCTTCATGCTGGGATCGAGTACAATCTCAGCACCGGCCCAAGAACATTCACGCCTGAAGATCTGCGTGACGCGGTGGTAGCCGCGAACGAGGATCACAGCATTCCCAGCCCACGCCTGAAGCTGGGTCATATTGATCCACGCTTCAACGATCCAGAGTTCGACGCTACGCCTAACTTCGGCATGGCGAAGAACCTACGGCTCTCCGACAACGGCATGACGGTCTATGCTGACTACCAGGGTGTCCCTGGTTGGTTGGCGCCCATCTTGCCTTATGCCTACCCCTCACGCAGCATCGAGGGGTGGAGCAATGTACAGAGCCAGGCGGGGAAGAAGTGGCGCTTCGTACTGTCTGCCTGTTCGCTGTTGGGCGTTCAGTGGCCTGGCGTCACAGTGCTTGAGGATCTTCCTCAGTATTACACAAACCAAGTACCCAAGGACGTAGTCATCGACGACGAGATCGTCGAGGCCGTCGTAGCGGCGGCCAAATCAACCGGAGGTGATCCGATGAAGTTGTTCGGCAGGAAGACCTCCGCCTCGGCGAACCTCGACGACATCCGTCGGGCGTTCTACGCTCAGTTCGGTGATGGTGAAGACACCAGATGGTGGTGGATCCAGGCTGCGCTGACAGACCCCAACGAGCTCGTGGTCGAGGACGACGACAGTGGAAAGTTGTACAAGCTGGCGTTCGGATCGGACGACAAGGGCAACGTGTCGTTCGGTGAACCGATGCCGGTGCGTATCGACTACATCCCGGACATGGACGCTGTGCCCGTGGATGTGCTCAAGGTTGCGGCAGAGCATGTCGCAGCATCGCTGGCCGATGGCCGTGAGGTCTTGGCTAGTTGGTCCGACCGGGAGGCAAGCGTCCTCCCGACAACCGCATCAGGAGGTGCAATGGATCCCAAGCAGATCCGTCAGCGCCTGGGCTTGTCGGAGGACGCTTCCGACGACCAAGTCCGGGACACCCTCCGTGCGCTGAACGAGGCAGCGGAGGCACAGGATCCTCCGGCCGACCCGCCAGCAGATCCGCCCGCAGCGGATCCGCCTGCGGATCCTCCGGCCGCAGATCCTCCGGCCGATCCGCCTGCCCCAACGCCGGAGCCGGGGGAGCGCACCGCAGTAGCGGCGTCGTTGCCTCCGGGTGTGGTGGCCATCGACGAGGCAACACTTGCCGAACTGCGCCGTGGTGCGCAGACGGCGATCAGCCTCGCAGATCGGACCGCCGCGAACGAGCGCGAGACGCTCGTGTCTGCCGCCATCGGCGACGGACGCATCCCACCGGCTCGCCGGGATCACTGGTTGCAGTACATGGCCAGCGACCCCGAGGGTGGGGCGCAAGCCCTCGCAGCCTTGCAGCCGGGGATTGTCCCGGTGCAGGAGCGGGGACATGCCCACTCGGTCGAGACCCTCAGCGATCAGGAGATCGAAGAGGACACGATCATGGGCTGGACCCATCAGCTGTTCCCGGAGACGAGGGGCAATGCTCCCGTCGCCGCCGCAGCTGGTGGTGATCTGCCGCGCCATTCGAGGATCTCCTCGGATGGGAAGTACCGTCGTGGAGGTCTGCGGGCATGAACAACGAGTGCATTCCGCTCAAGTCCGCTGCCTACACGCGGGTCATCACGGTCCACTGCACCGCTGGTGTGACCGGCAAGAAGTTCGTCGGCGTGATCACCGGGCGTCAGTCCGGCGGTCTGGCGGGTCTGGCTCCAGATCCGTTGGCGACGAACGACGGCTCCGACTACGTCGTTGCGGGTCCGCCTGCAGCGGGTGCGGCGGTCGAAGGCGTCGCCATGTGGGACCAGGTCGCCAACGGCAAGGTCCCCGTCATCAGCGGGCAGGGAACCATCGTGCCCGTCACGTCCGGCGCAGCAGTTGGTGCCGGCGCGGAAGTCCAGGTCGACGCAACGGGAGCAGTCATCCCGTTCGCTGCCGGCGTCAAGGTGGGTCGAAACGTGGGTCCGGCTGTTGCGGGCACAGGTCTCGACCTCGAGATCGAACTCTACTAAGGGAGGAGGGATGAGAAACAGAGCACTCGCGATGGACCACGGCCCTCGCGTCAACATCGAGCTACCGACGTTGGCAGAGATGGTCGCGGTCGGTCGCGCCGATCCCGAGCTCCTTCGGTCGGAGTTCGCACGGATGGGCCTCAAGTCCGCAGACGGTTTTGCCGCTGCGCGCTTCGAGCCTGCCGGAGACCCGCCGGTTGCCGCTGCGCCGTACCCTGGCGCTGTGATCAATCCGTTGGCTGCGCCGACGATCTCGGGAACGACGTTCACGATCGACATCGCTCTCCAGCAGCCCACCAGGGTCATCACGCCGATGGTCCTCGATCTGACGCGTCAGCGGTTCTTCGTGGACCGTGTTTTCGCGTCGGCCGGTGGGGTGACGGGTGGCGCTGTCATCTACGACGTCGTCGTGTACCCGGATCTGTACGCCGACCGTGATGTCGAGCGTGTGGAGCCGGGTTCGGAGTTCCCGATCGTCAGCTTCAGCAGGCGTGCGCCTGTTGCGGCGGTCGTCGAGAAGTGGGGCGCCAAGTTCTACTTCCTCGACGAGGCACGGGACCGCAACCTGGTGAGCGAGTTCACCAAGGCCATGCGGCAGCTCAGCAACACCATCGTTCGGAAGATCAACCAGCGCGGCGTCCAGATCCTGGAGGCGTTCATCTCGGCGAACGCCCGCACGGTGACCGGCGTCTCGTGGGGCTCGGTCAACACGACCTACGCAGGCGGTAGCAACTGGCCGCTCTTCCCGGCACGGGACTTCGCCAAGGCGGATCTCATCGCCGAGCAGGAAGAGATGGACATGGACTACAACCTGTGGATCATGAACCCGAACGAAATGTTCAACCTCGAGGGCATCTACGGTGACAAGCTGGGTGCGCTCCTCGACTCGTACGACGTCGACATCTTCGTGACCAACCGTGTCGCGGCAGGCTCCGCCTACGCGATCGCGGAGGGTCAGGTCGGCGAGATGAGGGTCGAGAAGCCGCTCAGCACGGAGACGTGGCGTGACCCGAACGGGAAGGAGCAGACCTGGGTGCAGTCCTCGGTCCGCCCGCTCATGTACGCGAACAACGCATTCGCGGTCCTGAAGTTCACGGGCCTGACCTAAGGAGGGACGATGAGCAAAGTCATCATCAAGCATCGTCTCTTCACCTGGTTCGAGGACGTGGACTCTCACGTCGAGCCGGGGACGCAGTCTCGTGTGGAGCGCATCGCGCACTACGGCGATGACGTCGACATCACGGACAAGAAGTCCCTCGAGCGCGGCAAGGAGCTCGATGCGTTCTTCACGGACGAAGAGGCGAAGGGCATCCGCAAGGGCGAGTACCCGCAGGGTCACGAGGCTCTGCTGGCACAGGCCCAGGGCAAGCAGCTGCCCTCTCTGCCGGCAGGTCAGGCGGAGGTCGAGGACGAGGGACCGCAGACGAGCACGCTGTCGTCTACGGAGCTCGGTGCGTACATCGTCGAGCACAAGCTCAACGTGGACGACACCGTCGCCCTCGCCGACGCAAGCAACCCGGACGACATCCAGCGCGTTTGGGACGCGGAGGAGCACGCGGCACGCCTGCGTGAGAACGATCCGCGTGCCGGCGTGACCAACAAGCTGGACGCCATGCTCGCAGCTGCAAGCCAGGGTGGCGGGAACGACGACGACGACTAGCCCGAGCTAGTCATCCAGCGTTGAGGGGCAGGACAGCAACTCCTGCCCCTCAACAAAGGAGAAGGAGCAAGCATGGAATACACTGGCAGAATGTATTGCGATGGGAACGGCAACTTGCTTGCTTCTGAGGGTGAGCATGCTGACGAGCCCATCGCATACGATCCGGAACGGGACGCATTTGTGTTCATCGGTCCGGGTGAGCCATCGCACAACGAAAGGCATCACAAGCAGTTCGCCGACATGGTCGGCACTCAGGACGTCGACCCTGATCTGCCCGGATATGCCGGCACCGCAGACGACCCCGTCGAGGGTGCCGAGCATCACTTCGGCGTTCTGCCCGATGACCCGCACTACGAGGAGGGCGCGGTGAGTCCGCTCAGCGGGAAGCTCACCAACACTCGCCTCAAGCAGCTGCCCGACAAGGTAGCGGCCAGTACGGGCGGGCACACGCATCAGCACAAGGTGGGTGCGTGATGGACTTCGACGTCAGTCCCGGCGGGGTCATCATCCCGCGCATCAAGCCCGTCGTCCCAACGTCGCCCTGGGTCTTGACTAAGCACGGCGTCGAGATCTTCCGCGACTTCTTGGACAAGGATGAGCTGAGCCTGTACGACCGCATCTTCAAGGCTCGTTCACCCGAGGAGCAGATGGGGATCGTACGGATGGCCGGTTCCCTCTCGTTCTACATCAGCAAGAAAGTCCAAGACATCATTCACGGCGCCACAGCGTACACGGCTGTGACGCCGTACTTCGTTCACCTGTACACGTCGGCGTTGGACGACACGTTCAACGGCGCGACGGCAGGCAAGGCTGCATATACGAGCTACGCGGGATTGTCGCTGACGAACAACACGACGATCTTCGCATCTGGTTCCGGCACGACCACGTACACCAAGACGTGGCCGAGTGATGCAGCGAAGTCGTGGGCGACCAGCACCGGAGGCACGGCACCGACCGTGACCTACCTGGGTGTGTTGGACGCCAACGCAGGAACGTCTGCGGACAACGGCATCGAGTGGTGTACCGTCACGAGTACGACCATCAACACCGGCGACACACCACAGCTAGCGCAGAACGCGATGACGGTGGTGCAGGATTAGTCATGCAGCCCACGAGCGATCCAGACGTGTTCATCGAGGAGCAGCGGCCCGGATACGTCCGGTATCGCCGAGCGGATGGACGCCGTTGGATCGTTCGTGGGCAGTGTGATCGTCGGGGTGATTGTCTCATCGGGGCAATCGTGGAGCCTATCCCCGGAGTATTTGCTGAGGTAAAGAACCACGAACATCTTGCTGAGCTTCGTAAGCAATTTGGCAAGGAGCGCATCGACTCTGAGCTTGATGTTCCGGTGACCCCTGAATTTCACTCGTGTTGTGGTTCTGATCTTTTCACCTACGAGGAACTTGAACCTGTAGGTGGAGAGTAATGCAGAAGTTCTACCTCCATGACGCCACATCGACCGACTCGGGGACGATGCCTGGGGCAACGAACAATGCGGGAATCACCCCAGCCGTCACAGCCACGGGTGCATCTACGGCTCGCGCGATGGATGACACGATCGGCACTTCGCAGGCTAGTGTCAGCTTGACAACTGCTGCGAGCACGTCAGCGCAGACAGATTGGTTTCGCCGATTTGTGTCGCCACCGCTAGCAGCACAGAATATCCCCTCTGGCTCATGGTCTATTCACCTTGCCGGATCAGAGGCTAACGCTGCATCGAACTTCGGTTTCATTTGTTACCTGTACGTGTGGAGGCCAAGTACGGGGGCCAAGGTCGCCAACATCATCAGCGCAGCCAATGCGACTACCTCGGCGGAAGTTGGCACGGGCGAGACCGCAGTTACGGATTCACCCGGTGCAGGGAACCTCACCGCAGTTCAGGACGGAGACATCTTGGTCCTGGAGGTTTTCCGCAGCGGCACTCAGTCGATGGCAACTGCCTATACCAACACGATGTTTTACGACGGCACCACCGAAGACGACGCAACAAGCAACGCTTCATACCTCCTGGCGCCTGCTGATCTTTCCATGCACGTTGCGGCAGGGCCGAAGGCTATCACCCCGGCAACGATCTCGGCCACCTCAACGCTTACAGGCGCCATCGTAGTAAAGCGTGCGATCACCCCCGCAACAATTAGTGCAACCTCTACTGTCGTTGGCGTTGTCGGAGCAATAAGAAAAATTGCGCCTGCGACAGTTACGGCCGCAAGCACGGTTAGCGGCACGATTGCGCGTTTGAAGCCTGTGCTGCCCGCCAATGTCACGGCCACGAGCGTAGTGAGCGGAGCGCTGCGTGTGATCCGTGCAGTACGTCCTGCAAACATCCTGGCGACATCTGTCGTCTCGGGCGCTGTGGCCGTCCGTAGGGCGATAGTTGCGGCTACAGTCCTAGCCACCAGCGCCGTCTCGGGGCGCGTCAACAAGATCGCTCGTGTCGCTGGAAACGTAGCGGCCACATCGACGGTGAGCGGATCCGTCACGGCTAGGCGACGCATCTTGCCGGGCAACATCCTCGCGACAAGCGTTGTGAGTGGATCCATTAGGCGCATCGCGGGTATCTTGCCGGGGAACGTCTTGGCCACAAGCACCGTCTCTGGTTCTGTGACGCGGCTCGCGGCAGGAAAGTTCATCTCGGGCAACATCAACGCCACGAGTACCGTCAGCGGCGCAGTCGTAGCTGTTCGCCGCATAGCGGGGAATGTAGCTGCGACGGCTGTTGTCTCAGGAATAGTAACAGCCAGACGTGCTCTCGTAGGGAATGTTGCGGCTACCTCTACAGTCAGTGGCAAGATCGTGGCTCGCAGGGCCATCCTGCCAGCCGCAATCAGCGCTACGAGTACGGTGTCTGGTAAGATTGTCGTACGTCGTGCAATTTTGCCGGCAACTATCAATGCAACAAGCACGGTGACGGGCTCTATCAAGAGGCTCGGCACAGCGCCGATTCTTCCGGCTACCATCAGCGCCACCTCTTCCGTCACAGGCAGGGTCACGGCTGTACACCGGCTGGCGGGCAACATCAGCGCCACGAGCGTAGTGAGCGGTGTCGTGACTAGGATCAGGCACGTCGGCGGCTTGGTTAGTGCTACCAGCGTTGTGACGGGAAGCATCAGGCGTCTTCGTACCGTGGGCGGTCAGATCAACGCTACCAGCACCGTCTCGGGAAGGCTGGTTGCTCTAAGGGTAGTCATTCCGGCAAACATACTCGCGACCTCAACGTTGAGCGGTCAGCTGAGCTTCTCACCCTTCTTCGCCGGCAACATCTTTGCCACTTCAACCGTGAGTGGGTCCGTCACAGGACGGCCAACCGCAGTCGTCACATTCACAGATGACTCGGGGCGGATCCTCTACGCACCGGGCGGCAGAATCACGAGAACTACAACGGGCGACCGAGATGTTGCGTTGACTGGTATTGCTGCCGGCCAATCGGGGAGGATTGCACGCTGATGTATGTCGTTTCGTTCACCGATTACAGGCCCACACCGCGTTACGACGGTGTACCGTGGTCTGTTATTCATGTCGAGGAATCGGACAACGTTGACGGGCCATGGACGCAGATCGAGGTTATCGACATCTCAACTCTGCCAGATGGAGTGGACACAGACCCCTCAGAGCCGTTGGCGCGTTCCTTCACGACGGACAATGCAACTCTTCAGGAGGGATTCTACCGCGTTTCCTTCCTCGACGCCAACGGCGACGTCCTTTACTTCGCGCCCATTCAGAACGTCGCGCCTGCGACGCTTCCCTGGACCCCAAGCATTCAGGAGGTTGCTGACCAGATCGTCTCTCGCACAAGGGATCAGTACGGCAATGAGATCGGCACGTTCAATGCCACCACTCGTCCAACCGATACACAGGTTATGCACCTGATCGTAGAGCACATCGGCGATGTAGCCAATGTCATCGGTACGGACATCCCTAGTGAGCTGTGGGAAGACGCTTCTACGGTTGTGGCTGAGCGTGTAGCAATGCAGATCGAGCTCGACTACTTCCCTGAGCAGGTCAACACAGACCGCTCGCCATACAAGCAACTGAAGGAAGAGTACGAAGAGGATTTGTCCCGTCTCTCGAGACAGGTTCAGGTCATCAAGGAGGGCGGAGACCCAACTCAAGTCAGCACAGCGCCGAGCAAGCAAGCAGTCGGCTCGTTCCCTGACACCACCAAGTATCCTCCCTACGGACTGAGCACGCGGTGGTAGCCTGATGTTTAGCATCGAGGCTTTCGGCATCACGCAGGCTAAAGCTCGGTTCAACCGGCTCGGTGCGGCAGCCATTGATCTGGCGCCAGCTTGGGAGGAGATCCTCCAGTTCTTCTTCTGGATCGAAGACG
>Ga0157372_10002311_pt1 | contig 20668 bp, 28 predicted proteins | sample C55metaG_FD_115307 | JGI IMG/M metagenome (GOLD analysis project Ga0157372, IMG submission 115307) | Corn rhizosphere microbial communities from Kellogg Biological Station, Michigan, USA - C5-5 metaG | ecosystem: Host-associated > Plants > Roots > Rhizosphere > Soil | place: USA: Michigan... | reverse complement strand
GGGGGCCGCGGCGCGGGCGGTGGGGGCGGGCGGGGCAGAGGGCGAGGCGGGGGCGGGCGCCGCGGGTCCTACGGCGGGTTCGGCCGCTTCCTGCGCGGCTACTTCATCACCCGCGAAGCCGAACGCCTACTCGCCGACTTCGCCAACTACAACGTCAAGGCCGGCGCCGCCGACAGCGACCTGGCCCGCTACAAGGCCGAGGAGTCCCTACAGAAGTCGCTCTTCTCCGTCCCGCTGATCGGACCGCTGGCGAACCTGGCCAGCCTCCCGTACCGGTCCCAGACCGAGCAGACGGTACAACAGGCGGAGGCCGAGGACCGGCAGACGGCGGCGATGGAGCGGGCGATGCAGTTCGCCGTCGGCCTGAACCGGCAGGGCGCCGTGGACGCCGCCGGCCCTTCCGGATCCGACCCCGCCCGCCTACAGGAGATCGAGAACCGGCGGCAGGCCGAACAACAGAAGGTCATCGAAGAAACCCGCAAACAGTTGGAGGCAGTCCAGAAGGGGGAGGAGCAAGCCAAATCGGCCGTCACGGCCGCGCAGCAGCGGTACGAGGCCGGGAGCAACGTCCTGGCAGCCTTCGATCCACTCGGCCTCTCGGGGCCGGGGGCCCGCGATCGGGTGTTGGCGTCACTGGGCATCCGCAAGCCGGACGTGGCCGGGGAGGACGCGACTGCCGAGGCGGACGCCAAGCGGGCCGGGGAGGTGATCCGCGCTCAGGACGCCAGGAACCGGCAGCAGGTCGAAGACCACGCACGACACGAGCGGGAGGAGTTGGAGTACCAGCAGCAGAGGTCACTGGAGCAAGCCCGGCAGCGCACGCGGGTGGCCGAGGCCCAGTACAACCTGCAGCCGGACGTGGCGCGGGCCGACGAAACCTACTTCTCGGGCATCAACGCCGTCGAGGCCGCACGCCACCGCGGCAGGCCACAGGAGGCACTTCAGGACGCGCTGGCGACGCGGTTCCGGCTGCTCGCCGAGCAGAGGGATTTACTCAACAGCGGCCACGTGGAGGATGTGCAAGGCAACCCCTTCGCCCTCTCGTTCGGGTCGCCGGACCTGGCCGGCAACGTCTCCGAGGAGTCCAAGCGCGATGACCTGGCGGAGGCGATTCAGGAACTCAGCGGCAACCTGCTGCCCAAGATCGACCAGCTCATCGCGGAACTGCAAGGGCTTTGATGGACCTCACCTTCGACACGCTCGACGGCCACACGATGGAGTTCAGCACCGACGGCGCCAAGCTGGTGCGGACCGGCGTGGCCTACAACGTTCCGGCCGCGGTTAGGTCCGACCCCCTGATGATGCTCCGCGCCTTCGAGGGGGTCATCCGCCGGATCTCCCCGTCCTACCCGAACGTGATCGGCTCGCGCATTACCAAGGTGACCTTGCGGCCCGCGAAGGGGACGAATCAGGCCCAGTTTGCCGTGACCTACGAAGGTCCGCCGCAGTTCCCCAACAAGCCGCAGAGCCGGTGGGTGATCGAAGATGATTCGACGCTGGCGACCGAAAAAACCGAGTTGGATCTGACCGGCGACGTGCTGATGGTGAAGTACCAGCCGCCGGGGAAGCAGGCGGCACCGCCCCCGGGCGTAGGCGCCGGCGGTACGCCCATTTTCTTCAGCGGCGGCCAGGCATTTGATCCCGTCTACCACAGTGAGGCGGCGTCGGTCCTGCGGCCGCGGCGGAAAATCAGCATCAACGGGTGGATCATCGGCCGCCCCGGGGACAAGGCCCGGCAGGCCCAGGACTGCGTGAATGCGGAGCCGATTTTCGGACTGGCGATGGGCTATTGGCTTTGCTCCAGGGTCTACGCCAAGGTCGAGAACCCGGGCAATACCCCGTTCCCCGAGCAGACCATGATCTACCACGTCGGGGCGGATTTCCTGTCGAAAGTTCTCTACGACTGGAGCAACCTGCTGCTTTTCAAAGACAAGTTCGGGGTCGTTCCTAAAGAGCTATCCACGGACCCGAAGAACGTGGCGGAGCGGCAGAAAATTCTGAAGGCCGCGTACAGCATCAAGCAGAACCGCGGGAACGGGTTCACGAAGGTCGGGCTGTACTACCTCAACGAATTCGCCGGGACGTTCGGTCTGTAATTACTGCTGCCGAAGTCGCTCCTTCTCTTCCGGCGTCAGGGTGGCAGGCGGGATCTTCGTTGCCCCCACCTGCTTAACACTGTAAGCGCTAACGGAAAGCGTGTAGACGTTCTCCCGACGCGGCTTACCGTCGTTGGTAAAGGTGTCCCTGGTTTCCACCTTCAGCGTCGCCGCGGCAATGTAGAGCACGACCCTTTCCCCCACCTTCCACGTCTTCGCCGTCCGCGCGGTCTTTTCATCGGCGAAAATGTAGAACGGTTCGCCCCCGGCTGTAACCACCTTCAGCGTTCCGGGGGCGCCGTCAAATCTGATCGGTGAGTCGCCGATGGTGATAGTGACGTTCCACCGGATCACCTTGCCCGCGTCGCCTCCATCCTTCACCGCCTGCAGTGTCGCGTTGCCCTCCAGTGGAAAGCCGGCCTCGATTTTCTGGGCCGCCATGATGTCCTTCAGGGCGGCGTTTGCCTTCGGGGTGTTGAACTCATTCCACTCACCGCGCTCGGGCCGCGCATCCTTCGGTAGCCTCGCCAGCACGTCCTCGACCTTCGTGAACGGTTTCGGCTCGTCCGGCTTCGTGGCCGGCCCGGCACCCATCGCGAGAAGGAACACGGCGGCAATAAAAATGCGGCTCATGCCGTCATGCTAAACTGCCGCCCCGGCGCCCGTCTTTATAACTTTCCCCTAACCGTCTCATGGGCCTGTTCCACGACCTCATCGCCCGCGGTCTGACCGTAGAGCAGATCGCCGCCGCCATCGACGCGATGGGCCAACTGCCCGTCAGCGTCTCTGGCACGCTCACCAGCGAAACGGACGGCCGCGGCGGCACCACCATCGCCGACAACCCGCCCCGGCACTTCTCCGCCGACGTGCGGATCGGCATCGTCACTGACAAGGGACCGAACGGCGAGGGCGACTACGGCGATGCCAAGTATTGGGTCCTTAGCCTGGTCGGCACCAAAGGCGGCGGGAACACGGATATAAAATTCGGCCACGACGGGTCCATCCCCGACAACTACGTCACCGCCCTGCACATCCCCGAAGCCCTGGCCGGCACGCACACGCTCGAACCCGGCTCGCTGGTGCTGCTACTGAGGCAGATGGATATAGACCACGGCAAGGATCTTTACTTTTGCGTGGGGCTGCCGACAGAACTCGTCAAAATCAAAATCACCTCCGTCATCTCTGGCGCCGGCGCCTTCTATAACGCCAAGCTGGTCAAATTCCCCGCCGCCGACATCGACAAGACCGCGGACGCCACCACGGGGGAGCTTGGCGCCGAGGGCGACGACTGCATTGCCGTCAACCTCACCGAGATCGGCCGGGACCACCACTCCCACCTCATCGCCAACGGCACCGAATGGCTGGCCCGGCGACTCCGCCACAATACCGGCGGTGTGGACGGCACTGGGGACAAGAGCCTCATTGTCGAGTTCAACGGCGGCCCGGCTTCCGGCGAGTTGTTCAAGGTGAATCTTGTGTTCAACGCCGGGGCCGACGGTGCGGCTCCGGCGACGCCGGCGACCTGGGCCTACGACGTGACGGCGGCCAGCAACGGGGAGCAGCTGGCGACGAACGCGACCGTGGAGCGGCCGCGCCTGCTCGCCGGGCAGACCAACAAGGCCACGATGGGGACGGCCTACTACGGCGGCGCAAACCTGATTCTGGCCGAGGCGTGGGAGACGTTCGGGGAGACGCAGTGCCCCGGCGGCTCCAGTTCCAGCAGTTCGGCGTAACCGGGACCGATGGCCGGAAACAAGGTTCAATTTGGGTCGGACAACAAGGTCCGCTATAAGGACAACAAGGTCCTTTTCGCGGCCGACACCGACCCGTGCTGTTGCGCGGCGCCGGAGACGTGCGGCTGCGCGGCCTGCGCCGGGAATACGCCGCGGTTCCTTCAAGTCGTCATTGCCGACACCGCCGCCTGTCCCGACCAGCCTTGCGCCCCCGCGGACATCCCGACCGTCCGGGTGACGGGGAACATTTCCGGAACCTACTGCCTCGCCCAGACGGGCGCGAACGATCCCGACACAGACGTGCTACCCTTCACCAACTGCGGTTGGTCCGGCATCTTCTACCCGCCCGGTTTCGAGGTGGGCGTCTGGTTCGACGGCATTTGCGCCGACCCGCCGAACCAGTCCGCCGCCGCCATAGAAATCGACGTGGTCTACAAGACCGTCGGTGGCGTGCCCGGCTGGCGAATCGTGGCCTACTGCGCGGCCGATCCGGGCGGGTTTCAGATCCCGGTCACCCTGTTCGACGGCTTCGTGGCCGCGTCGGACTGCCAGACGAGCGGCACGGCGAGCAACACCCTCGCCTGTCCCGATTCCGGGTACGGCGCCGGCACCGTCGGCGGGACCGCGGCCATCACCCCCGACGGCTGCGCCTTCGACGCCTGCGTGGACCCTGAGCCGGCGTGCGCGTTCTGCAACGGCACGACCCCGTCGCAGTTCGCCCTGGCATTCGTGGATGAGACCCCGGGCAGCCCGACTCCAACCCCGCCCCCCGATGTCCGATGCTTCAACTACAGCGGGGCGCTGTGGGTTTCTTTCGATCCAACGGACCTGGAGACGGTCGTCTGCCTTACCCGCGACGGCACGCCGGGGAATGAGTGCGTGTGGCGGGGCATGACGGTTGCCATCGACTTCAGCTACTACCCTGACCCCAACAGCGGCTGCGGCGGAACGCCCCCGACCGTGGTCAACCAGGCGTGCAACGTGACCCTGACCCGCAACGACAACTGTACATGGTTGCTGGAAATGGTTTCGGCCGACGGGCTGGTGCATTTCTTCAACGCCACCGTAAACGCCGGCGGCGTCTGCGCCGACGGCGAGGCCGCGAGCTTCCTGGTGCCCGCCCTTTACGCGCTCTGGACGAGGTGTTGCTGATGAGCGCGGGCGCCCGCGTGCAACTTTGCCTGAGATGCGACCGCCGGGCTAAAGGCTGCAACGGCCCCTGCCCATGCACGGCGGACCCCGCCGGCCGCACGATTCACGCGCTCGCCAGGGCCGGCGAGTGCCCGCTGGGGTTGTTCGGTAACGCCGTTCCCGCCCCCCAACACGAAGCCGGCCTGACCGCCGCGGCCACCATCGCCCGCGGCGCCGCCGGGCTTGCCAAGGCCGCTCTTGGCATCGACCGGGCCGACCCGGAAATCGTAGCCTTCCGTCGCCGGACCTGCGGCGGTTGTCCCGACGTGGTGTTGCGTCTGGGAGTGATTCAGCAATGCCGGCGGTGTGGGTGTGGAATTCTGCCCAAGACGCTCGTCAAGGGTGAGCGGTGCCCGGCGGGGCGGTGGTGACGCCACCTACTGCATCAGATCAATCAACTCCCCAATCTTCCGGCGGCTCCCCTCCTGTTTAACCCGCGACCGGATGTACAGCAAATCGGGGATCAACTGCTTGGCCGCGTCCGGCATCACCTCGGTCAACTCTCGCATGTCGTCCACCCAGTACGCCTCGTCGGTGTCGGCGTGCTCGCGCATCACGTCCCGTACGATCGGTATGAGCGGGGTCGCCTCCCCGGTGTGCCGGTAGATGGCGACGGTGGAGAGGATCGTCTTGCCAGTCGTCTGCCACCTGTAGAACAGGACGTTGTGCAACTCGTCTGCGGCCTTCTGGTTGCCCTCCAAGTGGCCCAGCGCTCGGATCGCGGTTTCCGACATGGCCTTGTCATTGCTCTCCGCCAGCCGCACCCATTCCCCCGCAGATCTGCCCTGATAGAAGTCTCGCCCGTTACGGTAGTACGCGGACGCCGCCAACATTAACAGAACGGCCAGGGCGACAAACGCAATGCGGATCATGCCAGCCAATGCTAACACGAGCCGCGGTTACGAAAAGTGAACAAGTCCCTAATTGACTTCTCCCGCCTGGCGATCCCGTAACCCCCTAATCACCCCGCCTCCCGTGCCCCAGGATCGACGACCGGCGTGCCGGCCGTGCCGGTAGACCCCAGAACACCAGAAGCCCGCGGCGGCCACAGAATCGGCCGCCGCGGGCTTCGTCGTTTGCCGACGCTTCCGGGCGTTTCAATGGGTCCGCCTCCGCTCCTCGAACACCACGCCCCGCCGCCCCTCCCGGTGCCCGCGGGCCATCCGCAGGCACACCAGTGCGTGCCGCAGGGCGTTGCGGTACTGTGGGTCGGGGTCTACGCCCCGGGAGTCGAGCCAGGGGGTCAGTGTTCGCAAGCCCAGGTTCGCCGGGGCGTGCGGCTCCAGGAGGCGGGCTTCCGCCTCCGCGAGGGCCTCGACCTCGGGCGAAGGCGGGCCGACGAAGCACTTGGCGGCCAACTCACGGACGATCCGGGCGTACCGGTCCCATCCTGCAGGCTTGCAGTTCATTTCGGTCTCCTGTTGACCCCTCCGACTATACTTGCCGGCGGGGGCGGGAGTGTTACACGAATTCCCCGCCGACATCTTTCGATGCGGGCGGGGCGGCAGGGCGGTTTGCGGGAGCCTGCCGGACACCGGGCGTCTTGTTACCTCTTGCCAGGGAGGGCGGCTTTACGGCCCGCGTGCCGGGCGCCCGCTATGCTCCGGGCGCCGGCGAGCTTGGATCATTCCAGGCGAAACTTGCCGTCGTTTAGGACGCGCAGATCGAAGGTGCATTGCCCGTCATCCCAGTATTCGTCGCTCATCTCGGCATCGGTCAGGACTTCCACGATCCAGCTCTTCCTGTCGTCGTGTGCCCGCAGAAAGATCGAGTCGCTGAAGCACATGATTTGCCGGTCATCCTGGTCCGCCATCACGCGGGCGCCTGAATCCAGTCCGTCATTCCAGGCGACCCACAGGCTCAGGTCGGACGCGCTGTCGATGTGGGCGATGGAAGGTCGGCCGCGTGCGGCGGCGACCGCCGCGGTCGCCTCTTCTCCGAAGAAACCCAGGTAGTTCCCCGACGAATCGTAAGCCAGGAAGTCGGCGGGGCCGTTCTTTACCACTTCGCCGTTTCCGGCCTTCTTTACGAGCACGGTCCTGCCGTCCCGCTTCTCCCGCTTGAACCCGGACGCTGATTTAGTCTTGCTGCTCATACCGTTCTCCAATTCGCTGCCTTCCCCCTCACCATTCAGCCCCGGGGCCGCGCCTCGGCGGCTATTTCGTCCCATTCCCCAGCGGTTCATTCGGGTCGAGGCCCGCGAAGGGGTTGGCCGGGGGCGGCGCGCCCCAGGGGCGCCTATTGAGCTGCCGCAAGACGGCGTTGCACGCCTTGCACCGCGTCGATCCCGTCTCCCTCGCCCGCGGGCACCCGCCGACGCTACACCGCTTCGTTATGCTTCCGTGAGTCCTGGTCGCCATCGTCGTATCTCCGTTCGCTGCCTTCCCCCTCGTCCGTCCTACGCCGCCCGCCCCCGCCGGCTCTCGGCCATCGCCTCGTTGAACACGTCGTCCCAACGCCTCTGCTGCCCCACCCGCACGAACGCCCCGTCGCTGCCCTTTACCCGCCGGAAGTGCCTGCGGGCCACGCCCTCGCTGACCAGCTTGGCGACGCCCTTCCGCAAGACGCGGTAGAGGCCGTCTTCCGATCGGCTGACGTACACGTGGCCGGACGCGGCCCAGCCGTACAGGGGCAGCGGCTCGATAATCTCGGCCAGGAACCACGCGGTCGGCTTGCGGCGGTCGAAACCGCGGGCGTCGCCCTTCGTCTTGGCGGGGAGCAGGTTCTCGGGTTGGGGCTGTGGGTGACACATGGTCGTTACCTCACTAATGCTATCCCGCCGTCCGGGTGGCGAACCCGGAACGCGCTGGCGGCGGGGAGGGGTCAAATCGCTTTCGGTCCAGGTCCGCGGAGGAAGAGCCGGCACTCGTTCCAGTCGTGCTCCCACTGCCGCAGTTCGCTCCTGACGTGGTCGTCCGACCACACCACGGCCAAGGCGTCTTCCGCGGTATAGCCCTGGCGAATCAGGTCGGTGGCGGCCCTCATCGCCAGCCTGCGGCGTTCGCCGAGTTCTAGGGCGGCCTTGCGGTTCTCATTGCGGGTCTGAGTGGCGTTCATGGCTTCCTTTCGTTGGTTCCCTTGCTTCACTTGGAGAATCGTATACCAACTGGTTAACGCCTGTCAACGAAAAAATCTGACGCTGAAATCGGGACGATTTGCCAACTGGTTAATGCCCCGCTATCATCCGCCGCATGGGAATTGAGAACGAACTGCAGGCCGCTGTGCGTGCGGACGGGAGGCCGCAGGCGGTCATAGCCAGGGCGGCCGGAATGCACCCCGTCAGCCTCAACAGGTTCATGCAGGGCAGTCGCGGCCTGAGCGTCGAGGCGGCCGAGAAGTTGGCGTTGGCACTGAAGGTTCGCGTGTGCATCGGCCCCAAGCCGAGGAGGAAGCCGTGAGCATCGCCGATTATTACTGGCACCTCGCCCCGATGCTCGTCTGCGTGCTGGTCACCGTCTACCACGTGCGCCGCGCCGCCCTGGCCCGCAAGGAACTGGACGCCGAACGCAAGCGCCGGCGGAACGCGATGGACCAGGCCGGGGCGGCCATCGCCGACGCCCAAGATGCACACCGGAGGGCTTCGGACCTGCGTAAGAAACTGGCCGCCCACGCCTGCCCCCGCTGCCACTCGCCCCGCGTCGCCCGCTTCTGCGGCAACTGCGGGGCCGACCAACTGCCGCCCGGGACTCCGCTGGCGAAGGGGCCGGACGGAAGATACCGGCCGGCGAAGGCGGGGGACGTGCCGGCGGGCTTAGTGGCTCACCGGGCGGGTGGCCCGTGGGCAAGAGAAGCCCCCTGAGCCGCGTCCCCGCCCTTGGCCGTCCCGACCCTCCCCGACGCCGAAATCCCCGCCAAATCGCAAGGAAACCCCCTCCCCGGCCTACTCCGCCTCCCTCAGTGGCCACGCCGGCGGTAGCCGAACCACCCGACCATCGTCAGGGCCACCGACCAGCCTCACGACGGCACGCGGCTCCTCACCGTCAATCCGCACTAGGGCGGCTAGGCGTTCGGTGAAGTCGCCGGCGGGGAGCCTTAGCCAATACAGGGCGGGAGCCGCGGGGCGGTGGATGTCGGCGGTGGCGTTCATCTACCCCTGAGAACGGTGCAATTCGCGTGCCTTCTGACGCCCGCCGTCACGGGATGGGGATGTCCTTCCGCACGGCACGGGCGATGTAGGCGACCTCCCGGCGGTGGATCACCTGATCCTTGTACCGGCCGCGGTCGGGGTTCAGCGCCCGCAGGATGAGGTACTGCCGCTGGTCCGCGTGTCGCTCGATTCGCTTGAACGTCGATTCATCCCCGTTGGCCCAGACGAGATAGTCCCGCCCGTACGTCAGCCCCTCGCTCAACGCCGCCGGCCGCGAAAAGACAACCCAGCAGCCGGACGGGTACCCGGCTTGCGTGCCGTCGTCCATGCTGTCGCCCCGGATCTTCACCTTGAACCGCTGCTCGTCCCCGAGGCTTTCAATCAGCGTGTCGATGTCGGCCGACGAAAGGCCGCCTGCGGAAAGGCTTTCAAAGGTGGGCATGATCTCGTCTTCCTTGACGGCGTCTACGTTGCTGACGCTGTAGTCTTGCTTCTGTGGCGGCCGGGCGGGGTCGATGCCGCGGCCTTTGAGGGTGGGGGCGGGGTCCGATTTTAGCGGTACATCGAATGTGACGGTTGGGGCGTTATCCTTCTCCACCTCAGCGTCGAATTCCTCGACGCCCATCCCGAGCGCCGCCGCCAGTTTCCGAATCGTGCTACCCTGTGGGGCCTTCTTATCCCCTTCAATGTTCTGAACCGTCGCCCGGCTCACGTCCATCAGGGCGGCCAGTTCCTCCTGGCTTAACCGCCTCTTCGCTCTCAGCTTAATGACTGTTGGGCCGTATCGCATTTGCGGCATCAAACGGTCCGGGGGAAGTGTCGTCAACATTTTTTCAACCTTTCTCTTGACCTTGAGCCGACAGTAGGCTAAAAGTAAGCCATCAGTTGACCACCATGAATCAGTCACAGAACAAGTCGCCGAACATTATCCGCGTGAAGCGGATGGCCCGCGGATGGAGCGGGGCGGAGTTGGCCCGCCGCATGGGCGTCAGCCGTCAGTTCATCTCCGCCCTTGAAACCGGTGAGGCCCTTCCCGGACCCAGCCTCGTTCCCAAGCTGGCCACCGTCTTCGGTGAGCCGGCCGAGTCGTTCGCACGCGAGTTGGAAGAAGCTCGTTTGTCCATGTCCGCCGCCTGATGGAATCACGTTAGCAAGTTCGGCGTCCGGTAGGTGTAGAAACGCGCCGCCGAATAATAATGGACACGTCCCCGATTCAGGGAATTACCGATGATCCGCGTACCAGTCAGCAACGGGAAGGCTTTCACGATCATCGACGACGATGACGCCGCGTTGGTGGAGGGGAAGAAACTGTACCTCGCTAGCCAATTGGGGTACGCGGCCTTCAAGATCTGCCGGGATGGAGTCCGTTCCAGTCAGTACCTCCATCGCGTTCTATTGGACCCGCCGAAGGGCATGCAGGTCGATCACATTAATGGCGACGTGCTGGACAACAGGCGATGCAACCTCCGCCTTTGCACGCACGCGGAGAACATGCGAAACAGCAGGCGGAAGAAGAGCAATAAGGTGGGACTGAAGGGTGTTCGTAAGGAAGAGGGTAGGGGAGGTATCGTCTTTATCGCCACCCTCCCCGGCGGAGGGGAAAGCCGGCACGCGACGGCCGAAGATGCTGCCCGTGCTTACGACTTGGGAGCGTCCCGCCAGTTCGGCCGGTTCGCGCGCCTGAATTTTCCTGGGGTGCCGCTCGTAAAAAAGGAACAGTTCGGCCGCGCCCGCACATCCAGCGGCTACCGGGGAGTCCACAAGCATAGTCGGGCACCCGGCTATCAAGTTCTCGTCCGTGGCCGAAACGTCGGCTACTTCCTCGATCCCGTTGAAGCCGCCCGCGCCTACGACGCCAAGGCCCGCGAAGTGTTCGGCGACCGTGCCAAGCTGAACTTCCCCCAGGAACAACCCGCACTGTCCGCCTGACCCCGACCGCCATGCACGCCGCCCCCGCCAAATCCTGCCACGCTTACGACCGGGCCGCCCCGCGAAAGCTGTCGCCCGCGTCGGCCCGCTTCGCACGCGAGGTGCAGTGGTTCATGGACCTGAACGGCTACGCCCCCGGCTACGCGGACATCGGCCGCGTTCTGGGGGTGTGCCGCCACTCCGCGCAGGAGATGGCGGCCCCGCTCATGCGTGCGGGCGTGCTCGCGTGGGAGGGGCCGCGGCGTGGCCTGGGGCGCGGCGGGCTGGTGCTCGCCAGGCCGGAAGCCGTGTTCCCGCGGAGCACGTTGTTGTTCGCCATCGGCTCAATCAGTTAACCCGCCGTGGGTACGCCGGCGCACTCGAAAGGAACCCGTCATGCCAACGCTCGCCAAAGTCGGCCGCCGAATCGGCGGAGCCCATGCGCTGCCCGGCACCGCCGATGGGCCGGAGTTCCCCGCCCCCGTCGCGCTGAATCCCGCCGACATCGCCGCCGCCTACGCCGCAGCCCACGTTCAGGAGCGAGAGGACCCGTTCGCCGGCGCGGAAGCCTCCATCGACGCGGAGGCATCCAAGGCCATCGCGTGGGCGAAGTCCCGACTCCCCGCCGGCAGCACCGTCAACCTCACTTACTCCCGCTGCGTCGGCGACAGTCCTTATTCGGGACGCACCGCCGAAGTCGAATGGGCGGCCTTCGTCGGGGTCTCGGCCGGCGCGTTCGAGCCGGTGAAGGCCACCGGCTACGCCAGGAAGCCCACCCCATCTGGCGCGGTGCAGTCAGCGGTACTGGAAGCCCTGGACGCCGCCGACGCCAAGGCGACCGCCAAGGCCGCGGACGGACCCGCCGCCCCCGATTACTGCCCGCAAGCTTACTAGCTGTCCGTCAGTCCCCCGGAGCGCCGGCCGTCCCGGCGCCGCAGCCCCGCGCGGATTGGAATCCGCGAACGTGCGTCGGGGCGCTACGCCGCGGCTCCCACCGGACGGGAGGCCAAGGAAGGCGCGAAGCGTTCGACTCGCTTCCGCGGCATCGAAGCCGAGTCGGGCCGGCGAGACCGGCACCAGATCGATTGGACGGCGGATCAAAGCGTAGGCGGCCACTCAAGCCCGGAGAACCGGCGGGGCCGAGGCTGCACCGGGAAGTACGTCGGAGCCCTACAGACGCCGCTTAAGCCGTGCGGGGCAGAACCGCAACTCGGCATATGGCATCCGCCAACGAATCAGTGTGGGGCGAATTCGTCGGGCCGTTCCGCCGGCGATTCGCCAAAACCCAAGCGGGGAAAGTCGAGTTGCCGGCGTGGTACTGCCCGCCCCGCCCGGCCCCGAAGGGCTGGCTCTCGCTGGCCGTCGAGCAGGCGAAACGCTACGGCGTGCGGGCGTTCGTCGTCGGCACGTCCCAAGTCCCCGTCATCGTGGAGTGAACATGCGGCATGTCGTTCGATTCTCCACCGGCATCACGTCCTGGCTCGCCGCCCGGCGGACGGTCGAGGCACACGGTACGGACCGCCTGAAACTGCTCTTCGCCGACACGCTGGCCGAGGATGAGGACAACTACCGCTTCCTCATCGACGGCGCGGCCGACGTGTTCGGCGTTCCGCTGGCGGACGTGGCGGACCTGTCCGCCGACGCCCGCGCCACCCCGCCCCTGGAGTCTTCGGACTTGGCGGCACGAAAGGCCCACTTGGCCGACCTGCGCGGGCGGACCGCGGCCCGGCTGCCGGGGTTGGCTTGGATTGCCGACGGGCGGACGCCGTTCGAGGTTTTCCATGACGAGCGGTTCCTGGGCAACAGCCGGCTGGACCCCTGCTCGAAAATCCTGAAGCGGGAACTGTGCGACCGCTGGCACCGCGAACACTGCGACCCGGCCGAAACCGTCTGCGTGTTCGGCCTGGACTGGACGGAGCCGCACCGCGTCTCCAAGTTGCGGGCGATGTTCGAGGCGAACGGGTGGCGGACCGACTTTCCGCTGACACGCGAACCGCTCCTGCCCAAGACGTTCATCTTGTCCCAAGCCTGGGCGCGCGGACTGAACACGCCGCGGCTGTACGAGTACCGCGTCAAGCACGCCAACTGCGGGATGCTCTGTTGCAAGATGGGGCAGGCGCAGGCCAAGGAACTGCTGGCCGCCTTCCCCGAGCGATACGCCTACGGCGAGCGGCGGGAAGAGTCCCTGCGTGCCTACCTCGGCAAAGACGTGTCGATGCTGACGGACCGGCGGGGCGGCACCGGGAAGAAGCCGCTGACCCTCCGCCAGTTCCGCGAGCGTTTGCAATCGACGGGGGAGTACGACGCCTGTGACGCGGGCGGGTGCGCCTGTTTCGTCGGCAGCCTGGGAGAAGAAACGGAGTAGCCCCGTGACCGACGCGGACCCCGGGCCAGTCGGGGAACCCATGCGGTTCGCCATCGACGCCAGCCGGCCGGGCACGGACAGCGCGTGCCTGCTGCCCTGCGTGGTCGAGGGCGTGGCGGCCGAGGCGGCGGAGCTGGCGGTGACGCAGCGGATGCTGCTCGGGCCGCCGCCGGCACAGAAGTAGCACACGAGGCGCCGGCGACCACCGCCGGGAGCACGCCCGCCGCCGGGGAAGCCCGGCGGCGGGCGATTGAAGGGAGCGAGAGCATGGCGACGGCGACGGAGGAAATCCCGGTGACGGTGGGCGAGGCCGCGAAGGTCCTGAAGATGGACCGCCATCACCTACGCGAGCGGTGCCGTGCGGCCGGCATCCTGATCCGGTGGGGCGGCGGCGAGAAGCGGGACTTTGTGAAGGTGATGCTGAGCGAGGCCCGCCGCGCCCTGCTCAACGACCGCCTGCCGCCGCCGGGGCGGAAGGCGGCGCGGAAGGCGCGGCCGCTTCCGTCCCCCTCGGTGCCGATCCATCGGGACATTCGCTTTTGAGTCGGTCGATTTCCATTCGGACTTGGCCCCAGACGTGGTCAACGACATGCTTCAGCCGATCCAGTCCGACATCTTCGAGGTAGGCGTCCAGGTCCACGGTGCCTTGCGCCCTTCCCATGATGACCTTCCGTTCGGTGTCGTAGCCACTGCGCGGGGCAAGGTTGTAGAAGGTTGTGCGCAGGCCGCTGAAGTTCCGGCCCTTCTTGTGCTCGACCCCCGCCGCTTCCATCAGCTTGGCAAAGAGCCGACTGATGGAACACGACGGATTCTCCGCCCCGTCGCGGCTGGCGGTGCGGGAGTAGGGCAGGCCCGTTCGTTCGGTAAGAAAGAACAGATCGGCAGCTTCGGGGTTGGCCGGTTCGGGCCGGCCGTACTGTTTCAGCAGTACGACCACATCGGCGGGCAACGGGATGACGCGGCGGACCTTTCCCGTCTTTCGTCTGCGGAAGTCGATGACGCCGGCGTCCAGGTCGGTCACGGTCCGGGAGACGTGGGCTATGTCGGAGTTGTTGAACGCCGCACAGCAGCCCAGGGCCACCCAGCAGCGGACGGTGTGGTTGGCGGCAAGGTACAACTTCGCCGCCTCGGTGGGCGTGAAGCTCTTGGCCAGGTCGATCCGCTCGCTACGGATGTTGGCCTTGGCGGGGCGGCGGAACTCGGGACCCGGCCGGAAGCGGTCGATGTACTCCATCCCCTCCGCCCAGCTGAACAGCGCCGACAGCCTGGTTACGACAGAGTCGAATCCGCTGGACTTCCAGCTGCCGTAGGTGCGGGCGTAGGCGCTGAAGACGGGCGGCCCCAGATCGCGGATGTCACGGTCGCCGACCTTCACGCCCTCGTAGACGAAGGCCCCGAAGGCGTTCACTTCCTTCGCATAGTTCTGGTAGGTCCGGCGCCGGATGGCATGGCGGGGGGCGTCGATGCGAGCCTCCTGAACGGACAGGAACTCGCTGGCGACCATCCGGTAGGTGCGGACGGGATCGGCATCCGCCGGAGCTTCGCCCTTCTCGGCCTTGTCGATGGCCGCCTTCTTCGCAATCCACCGGTCCTCAATCTCGGCCAGAGGGCAACTCTTAGGGGCGACCCGGCGCGTCCTGCCCTTGTACCAGCGGACCCACCCGTCAGCGGTTGGAGTGCAGTTCGCCGGCCACTTGTGCCGGGGCGGCGGCCATTGGTCATTGGTAGTTCTGGGCATTACGGCCGCGCCTTATGGTCTACCTCGCCCGACAAGTCAAGCCCCACCGTCTACAGCACTTACGCCATGAAATTCCCATCCCCGCCTACGGGGTTTTTTATGCGCCGGTCCAGGCGCATAACCAGCCCCCTCACATCGTCGCAAACCACTGATTCTATCAGCTTTTGCCGCATGATGGCGAGGCATCTCCGGCTCCCTGGAAGTCGCCGAAATTTGGCGAACTTCTCCCAAACAAACCAGCCGTTGCCTTACGGTTCATTACGGTCGCCTTCCGGGCGGGGAGGTGCCGCGTGAGCACCAACGCCCCCACCGACACCGGCTCCCTCGGCGGCGGTCTCATGGCCCCCGACAAGGTCGCCAGCATCTATGGCCTGCCCGACGCCGCCCACCCCAAGGCGTCCGCCCCGGCGAAGCCCCGCCGCCGCAAGGCGAAGGCGGCACCGGCCCCTTTGCCCGCCCTCACCCCGTCCCTATCCCCTGTTCAGGAGCAGTACCGGGCGATGAAGGCCGCCCACCCCGACTATGTGCTGCTGTTCCGCATGGGCGACTTCTACGAGGCGTTCTTTGACGACGCCCGCACGCTCGCCAAGGTCTGCGGCGTCACGCTGACGACGCGGCGGGACGAGGCCGGCGACGTCGCAATGGCCGGTGTGCCGTTTCACGCGGTCGAGGCGTACCTGCGGAAGCTCATCGCCGCCGGGCACAAGGTCGCGCTGGCAGAGGCAACCGGGGACAAGGGGCGGGAGGTCGTGCGGACGGTGGCGCCCGAGCCGACCGCGCCGCCAGCTGAGGACCCGCCCGCGACCCCGCGCGAGGCCGAGATCGGGAGCCTGTTCGACCGGCTCAAGGGGGCGGAATCGACGCGGGAGAAGTGCGAGGTCGAGGAGCGAATCAGCGGCCTGCTGACGGACGAGGAGGCGGGGGCGGTTGACCCGACGCCGGCGCCTGAGACGAAGGCCGAGCGGACGGCGGAGGACTACCGCGTCTTCCTACGGCGCAAAAGCCAACTCGCCGGCGGCTTCGGGTTCGAGCCGATTTGGATGCCGGACGCCCTATTCGAATTCCAGAAGTTCGCCGTGGGGTGGGCGGTCCGCCGCGGGCGGGGGGCGTTATTTGAGGATTGCGGCCTTGGCAAGAGCGGCCAGTGCCTCACGTGGGCGGAGAACGTGGTGCGGCACGCCAACCGCCCGGTTCTGGTCCTGACGCCGCTGGCCGTCGGCCCGCAGATGGTGGCGGAGGCGGAGAAGTTCGGTATGGAGGCGGAGCGGTGCGGCGACGGCAAGCCGCGGCCCGGGGCGAAGATCGTTGTCGCCAACTATGAGCGACTCGACAAGTTCAATCCCGACGACTTTGCCGGGGCGGTCCTGGATGAAGCCAGCATCCTGAAGCACTGGTCGGGGGCCACACAGAAGGCCGTCACCCGCTTCGTCTCCCAGTTGCCCTACCGCCTGATCTGTACCGCCACCCCGGCGCCGAACGACTACATCGAAATGGGGACGCTGAGCGAAGCCCTCGGCGACCTGACCTACTCGGACATGCTGGCGACGGCCGACGACATCGTGAGCAGCCGCCGGCTCTCCTGGCGGGTCATTCAAAGCTTCGGCCAGTGGGCCATGAAGGCGCACGCCTTCGAGCCGTTTTGGAAGTGGGTGAGTTCGTGGGCCATCGCCTGCCGGAAGCCGTCGGACCTGGGGCCGTTCGACGATTCCGGCTTCGTGCTGCCAGAACTAATCCGCCGCGACCACACCGTGGTCCCACGCACGCCGCCGGAAGGCTTTCTGTTCACCGTCCCGGCGTTCGGCTTGAACCAGGAGCGCCAGGAGCGGCGGCGGACGATCGACGAACGTGCGGAACTCGTCGCGAAGCTGACGGCGGAATCGGACAGCGCCGTCGTCTGGTGCCACCTCAACCCCGAAGGCGACCGGCTGGAGAAGGAGATCCCCGGGGCGGTCCAAGTCAAGGGGACGCAGTCGATGGAGGAAAAGGAGGAGCGCATTTTGGCGTTTCTCGAGGGGGAGGCGCGCGTGCTGGTTACCAAGGCCAAGATTGCCGGCCTGGGCCTGAACTTCCAGCACTGTGCCCACACCGTCAACTTCGTGGACCACTCCTGGGAAAAATTCTACCAGTGCATCCACCGCCTGCACCGCTTCGGCCAGAAGCGGCCGGTGACGCTCGACGTCATTGCCACCGAAGGGGAGGTCAACGTGCGGCGGAACATGGACCGCAAGGGGCGGCTGGCGGACCAGATGTTTGAGTCCGTCATCCGCTTCATGAACCAGGCGCAGGCCGCCCCGAACGAAAGTGACTCGTTGAAACTGGAGGTTCCGTCGTGGCTATAAAAGACAAACTCATCACCGACCGCTACGCCCTTTACAATTCTGATTGCATGGACGTTCTCCCGGGACTGCCCGACGGTTCGGTCCATCTTTCATGCTATTCTCCGCCGTTTTGCGGGCTATACCAATACAGTAGCGACCCGGCGGACCTGAGCAACACCAAGGATTACGCCGAGTTTTTCGAGCAGTACGGCTTCATCATCCGCGAGATCCACCGCCTGACGATGCCCGGCCGCATGACGGCGGTCCACTGTCAGGACATCGCGGTCATGAGGGGCAGTGACCACCACCTCATCGACTTCACCGGCGACATCATCCGCGCGCACGAGGCGAACGGCTGGAAGTACACCGCCCGCTACCACGTCTGGAAGGAACCGCTGACCGTCCGCAACCGGACGATGGTTAAGAGCCTCCACCACAAGACGCTCTGTGAAGACTCGACCAAGTGCTCGATCGCCAACGCCGATTACCTGCTCATCTTCCGCCGGTCCGGCGACAACCCCGTGCCGGTGGCCCACCCGATCGGGCTGACGAACTACGCCGGTGAAACGCCGGTGCCGGAAGAACTACTGAAGTGGCGCGGATACGAAGGCAACCAGATCCACAATGAGTTTTCTCAATGGGTGTGGCGGCAGTACGCGAGTGCGTTTTGGAGCGACATCCGCATCGACAACACGCTCGGCAAGGGCGCCGGCCTCTACTCCGCGAACAAGGCGGACAAGGAGGAAGCGGACGAGAAGCACATGCACCCGCTCCAACTGGACGTCATCGAGCGGGCCCTGGTGATGTGGTCCAACCCCGGCGAGACGATCCTGACCCCCTTTTTGGGGATCGGGAGTGAAGTCTATAGTGCCGTCCTGAACGGCCGCCGCGGCATCGGCATCGAACTCAAGAGCGCCTACTTCAAGCAGGCCGTCCGCAACCTCGAATCCCTCGCCGTCGAAGGCAAGGGCGACGCCGGGGCCGACTCCGACGCCGACCAACTCACCCTCCCCGGCTTCACCGCCGCCTGACCCAAACCGCAACCCCGACGCGAAAGGAACCCAATGACCCAGACCTTAGAAGCCCCGCCCGCCGCCCTCCCCCGGAACACCCCGCCCCCGGCTGCGTGCGGCCCGTTCTCCGTCATTTTCAACCGCGACCCACTGGCCGCCGCCTTGGCCGCCCTCGCCCCCTGCGTAAAGGCCCGCGGCCCCATCGCGTGCCTGTCCTGCGTCAAGCTCACCGCCGCCGACGGGTCGGTCACGCTGGAAGCCACCGACCGCGAACTGTGGGCGAGCCGCACCGTGACGCAGGTGCAGGTCGAGGCCGCCGGGGCCTTGCTCGTCAGCTATGACGCCCTACGCCGGGCCGTGGGCAAGCTGGCGGGGCAGACAATCCGCGTGGCCATCGACGGCGGGGTCGTCCGCGTCTTTGACGAGGACTTCGGGTACGACCTGGAGCCGTCCGCCCTGGCGGAGTTCCCGCCAGCGTTGAAGTCCGATGCCGCCCGCGCCGGAACAATTCTTGCCGCCGGCTTGGCACGACTGGTGAAGCAAACCGACGCGGCCCGCGACGATTCCGTGTCCACTCGCTACGTCTTCCAAGCCTTCTACTTGTCCGCGTCCGGCGAGCGAGTGCGGTGCGTGGCGTGCGACGGGAAGCACCTCCACGACGCGGGCGCGAGGTGGGAGCCGGCGTCAAAGAAGTCCAAGCTGTCGGCCGTCATCCCCGCCGCCGCCCTGAAGGCGGTCGTAGTCATGGCCGGCGAGGAAGGCGACGTGGGGATCGCCGTCGGCGACGAAGGGGAGGCGGGCCGTATCGCCTTTAGCGGCGACGGCTGGCAACTCTCCGGGCCGCTGGTGGCGGGCAACTACCCAAGCCCCGACGACGTGATCCCGCAATCCAACGCCAACACGGCGACGGTCGCCCGGGAAGACTTGCTGCGGCTGTTCGGGCAGGCGGCGGAACTACTCGACCACGAATCCCGATGGCTGAAGGCCGAATGGGACTTGACCGGCCTGACCCTCTCGCCGGCCCGAAACGTGTCCCGCGGCGGCAAGAGCCTGCGCGCCCTGCCGCTGAAGTATCAGGGGGCGCCGCTGACGATCGGCCTGAACGCCCCGCAAATCATCGCCGCCCTGACCGCGGCGGACAGCACCGAAGTCACCGTGGGATTAGACGCCCCGAACCGACCAATCCGCATCGACGCCGGACCCGACTTCAAGGCCGTCGTAATGCCGATTTCGCTGGTTGGCACCTGAAAACTGGAGACGCCCCTGTGCTCACCGAACTCATCGAACCCGGTTCCGCCGACTTCCACCGCATCGAAACGGCAATGGAGAAGGCGGAGATTCACGGCCCCGACTCGCCCGTCACCCTTACCGCCCGTCAGGTGCGGGGGCTGCTGGACTCCATGCGGCACTTTGAGGACCAGTCCGAGCAAATCGAGGATCTGAAGATCAAACAGGAGGAAGCGGACTACAAGGCGGACCTCGCCAAAGACGAGGCTGACAAACTGCGATCCCGGCTCGAATCCGCGATGGACCGCATCCGCCAACTGGCGAAAGCGAGCCGCCCGTGACCGCCGAATCCCTCACCCCCGCCGAGTCCGCGTTCCGCGCCACCCGCGCCTACACGAACGCCGGCAACCGCCGACGCCCGCCCGAGCAGTTGCGCGGCCTGACCGACGCCCAGCGCGGCCGCGCCGCCGTCGTGGCCGCCGCGCTGGCCGAGCGGGACAAGCTCGCCGGGCAACTGGCGAACGTCGAAGCGTTTTTGCGAAGGGAGAACGCGCTGTGAGTGGCCGCTGGCAGATCATCCTCGCCGTCGATTTCGACAAGTGGGCGGGGGCAACCTACGCCGCCAACTTCCCCGGCGTCGATGTGCGGCACGCTTCCGTTGCGGATCTCATCGACTCCCTCCCCGCCGCCGACGTTTTGGTCGGTGGGCCGCCCTGCCAGCCGCACAGCTTGGCCGGGAAGCGGCAGGCTTCCGCCGACGCCCGGGACTGCGGCCCCGACTTCGTTGCCGCCGTGGCGAAGGTGCGCCCCCGGATGTTCCTGATGGAGAACGTGCCGGGCCTGCTGTCGAGTGAGGGCCGTGGTGGGTGGAGCGCTGACGCCGTGGACGTCACTTTCCGCATTTGAAAGGAATACCGCTATGACATCGACGCGAACCGAATGCCCCGTTGACAGCTTGTGGGACGGCCCCTGCAACAAACGCGGATACGTGG
>Ga0157372_10002310_pt1 | contig 20678 bp, 17 predicted proteins | sample C55metaG_FD_115307 | JGI IMG/M metagenome (GOLD analysis project Ga0157372, IMG submission 115307) | Corn rhizosphere microbial communities from Kellogg Biological Station, Michigan, USA - C5-5 metaG | ecosystem: Host-associated > Plants > Roots > Rhizosphere > Soil | place: USA: Michigan... | reverse complement strand
GGTCCGCGAAATGAATCAAAGGCCATTGCAATTCAATGGCTTTTTTAGGTAGTCGAATTTTTAGTCGAAATCAATTCAAAAAAATTTTTGCCTTACACCTCTTTACCAAGAATAACGTTATCAAACTGTACAGGTTATTGAAAATTGTTAGAGAAATTTAGATTTGCACAATTTGGCTCTGATTTCCAATGGGAACTTCGACATGATTTAGATAAGAAATTCGATCGTTTCTCTAAGGCACATTATTGAAATGTTAAATTTTATCTAAAATATGATCTTACGCTTTTAAAGAGGTCTTCATGTTTTGTTTTTATCTATTAAAATATTATTTTTAGTTACAAATTAACAACGCTAAGGCTTTCGATAACGAGCTCAAATTAGTTGACAATACATACAAGAACCTTTAGATGAATTGTGTTACCAGCAATCTGCAGGAAACAAAAATACCTGCCAAACAAAAGAGTGTTTAGACTATTACTAGCACCTCAAATCAACTAATTAGCTCCCAAAAATAAGTTGCTCCCAAAAATAAGTTGCTAAACCGATTAATCCCCCTATGATGCAAAACACACAAAAATATTTTTGTTTATTAGTGCTTATTGTCATGCTGTTCAGTTCCTTTCTCCTGTCCGCATGTGTCAATACTAAAGGAGTTACTTATTTTAATAACATACCGAACTCCATTTTGACTGACTCGGCTTACTCTCTTGATCCAATAATTCAAAAGGGCGATTTACTTAGCATTTCAGTTACAAGCTTAAGTCCCGACGTTACAACCATATTTAACGCTCCTAATACCCCAGTTACCAACTTTAATTCAAGCAATAATTCCTTAACTCAACCTGCAGGATATCTGGTCAGTCAGCAAGGCTACATTGATTTTCCAATGCTTGGATCTATAATGGCGGAAGGGCTTTCAAAAAGCGGGTTAAAAGAAACTATTACTAAGGAGCTTGAGGATAAAAAACTTTTATTCGATCCCATTGTAACTGTGCGATACTTAAATTTTCATGTAACTATATTAGGAGAAGTAAATAACCCGGGTGTAATTACTATTCCGAATGAGCAGGTTACGCTTTTAGAGGCGCTTGGTATGGCAGGTGACTTAACAATATATGGCAAGCGTGACAACGTATTATTACTACGTAAAAATGGAAGTCAAAAATTGGTACACCGGTTAGATTTGACATCTGAAAAAATTTTGACATCACCTTATTTTTATTTGAAATCAAATGATGTGGTATATGTGCAGCCCGGGAAAAACAAGTTGGCCAGCGTGAGCCAAAGCAGGCAATTATTACCGATTATTTTTAGCGGTTTATCACTTCTGGCAATCATAATAGATCGTATTTGGAAGTGAGTATTGATTAATGAGGCTAAATATGTCTTATGCATCGCAAAATATCTGAAACATACGAGCCACAGCAAAACCTGTTAAAAGCTTTGCTATTTAAATATATTGGCTATTGGCCTTTATTTTTAATACTATTGATCCTTTGCGGATTTGCAGCTATTTTTTATTTGAAGTATACGCTACCAGTATATGATATAAGAGCGACCATTATTATTAAAGATGAGCAAAAGGGTGCCGAAGACGCTAAAATGATAGAGTCACTTGATTTATTTAATTCTAAAAAGTTAGTAGAAAATGAAATAGAGGTAATTAAATCTCAAACGCTTGCACGCGAAGTGGCTAAAAATTTAGGATTGTATGCATCTATTACACAAGAAGGTAAGATGATTAAACGTTCCGCTTATACTATATCTCCTATACAGATTACAAGCCAAACACCGGATTCACTTAAGGCTGCAACTAAAGTTTATTTCTATTGGGTTAAAAGTAAACAGCAGGTTGTTTTCAACAAAAAATCTTACCCCATTAACCACTGGAATCAAACGCCTTATGGCATATTAAAATTTACACTAAATCCCAATTATCGTCCGTCCGATAGCCAGAGCGCATTATATTTTTCCCTGGTTCCTGTAGATTATGTGGCCGATGATTTAACTGCCCGGCTACAAGTTTCTTCATCTGACAAACTTTCTACGGTAATCAACATTAGCTTAAAAGATGAAATTCCTGTAAGAGGCGAAGCTATTTTAAACGAACTTATTGCAGCCTACAACCGGGCTGCTGTGGAAGATAAAAATAAACTGGCAGCAAACACTTTGTTATTTGTAGAAAATCGGCTTCATTACGTGGTAAATGAGCTTGATTCAGTAGAAAGCCAATTGCAGCATTTTAAAACACAACACAATGCTGTTGATATTGATGAACAAGGAAAATTGTACCTGCAAAATGTTGGCGAAAACGATCAGAAAATAGGGGACATCAGCATGCAGCAGGCTGTTCTCGACGAGGTGGAAAATTATGTATCCGGCAAAGGTGGCAGTGGAAGTATTGTACCTTCTACGCTGGGTGTTACAGATCCTGTGTTGTCGAATTTACTTGATAAATTATATGACACAGAATTGCAGTATGAAAAATTAAAGAAGATTGCACCTGAAAACAATCCGTCCGTCATAGCGCTCAATGATCAGATTAATAAAATCAAGCCAAGCATATTAGATAATATAGAAAGCCAGCGAAAAAGTTTAGCCGCAGCCAAAAATGATTTGGGCGTCACCAACTCCAAATATTCTTCCGTATTAAACGCCATGCCTGCAAAGGAACGGGAGTTGCTTGAAATAAGCCGGCAACAAGCAATTAAAAATAATATATACACCTTCTTATTACAGAAACGCGAGGAAGCTGCCATATCATATGCCTCCGCGGCAACTAATAGCCGTATAGTGGATAGCGCTCGGTCTTCACGGTACCCTGTTAGCCCGAATAAATTGATTGTTTTGGCGATTGCGGTTGCAGTTGCCTTTGGCTTGGGAATTACATGGGTTGCTATAAAGGAATTTTTTAATGACACTATTAATTCTCGCGCCGAAGTTGAAAACCTTATCCAAACACCTGTATTGGGAGAACTGGCAAAAAATAATTCAGCAGATGTAATTGTAGTGAGTGATGATAATCGAAGTTTAATTGCTGAGCAATTCAGGCAACTGAGAACGATGTTGGGATACCTTGATATTAATAACAGGAAAAAGAAAATATTAATTACTTCGAGCATTTCTGAAGAAGGAAAAAGCTTTGTAGCTGTTAATTTAGCTTTGAGCCTTGCTTTGACAGACAAGAAAGTCGTACTGGTTGACCTCGACTTAAGGCGGCCTGAACTTGGCTCTATTTTCAACGATCAAACATCTGAGGGTCTTACAGGATACCTTAAGGGAGAAAAGGAAATTGAATCGGTGATAAAACGGGCAAGCTCAAATGAAAATTTATTTGTAATTCCTGCCGGTAATATTCCCGCTAATCCATCTGAATTGTTACTTAAAAATAGGATTCATGGACTCTTCAGTTATCTTGACGAGGTATTTGATTATGTGATTATAGACAGCCCACCGGTAACCCCGGTTACAGACGCTATGATTTTGTCGCCATTATGCGATGCCACATTATTTGTAATTCGCCAGAATGTTACACCAAAAATATTTCTTAAAAAATTAGATAAATATAACCATACAGGAAGCTTAAAAAACATGGCCATTGTTTTAAATGGCGTAAAACGAAAAGGCTTGGGTAACTATGGCTATAACTATGGCTATAATTACATAGAAGACAGAAAAAAGGCAAAGAAAAAGAAATCAAAGTTTTTAATCTGATGAAGATTAGTACCCAATTGATTTCAGTCAGTTTATCGCAGCCCTTTGTTGGGCATTTGAATGTTGTAAGATAAAATCTTATTCGATTTTTAATCTTACAGGATTATCACTCAAGCATTATTTTAAAAATTTAACCGGTAAAAATCACCGATGTAACCGGATTGGGCGGAGCTTTTTCATAATCCAAAAAATATTATTTCAATGAACAAGGAAATAAAATGGTATGCCGTTCATACCCGCCCAAGATGGGAAAAGAAAGTCGCCGGAATTTTACATAAGAAGAGCATAGAATTTTATTGCCCATTAAATAAAATCTTGCGGCAATGGGCAGACCGAAAAAAATTCGTTTTTGAGCCTCTTTTTACGGGGTATGTATTTATAAGAAGTACCGAGGAAGAACACCTAAAAGTTAAGCAAACCGCGGGAGTTATTAATATAGTTTACTGGTTGGGTAAACCAGCTGTAGTTAAGGATGCTGAAATTGATGCCATAAAGAAATTTTTAGATAATTATAATAATGTGCAAGTACAAAAAACTCAAATAAACATAAACGATAAAGTGAGAATCATTCATGGACCATTAATATACCTGGAAGGTCACGTGATGAATATAATGAAACATTCCATTAAAATATTATTACCATCCTTAGGCTTTGCAATGATTGCACAACTTGAGTACTCCAGCGTTGAAAAAATGCCAAACTAAAAAGCTGCTTACATATTATGCAATTAATCCAAATACAAATTAAAAATGTTAGAAGTGCTATCAATAAAGGCCATACTCGAAGCATTAAAGCAAAGAAAAATATTATTGCATCAATTTTAATTAAAGGGGTCAGTATTGGGATAAGCATAATTTTAGTTCCGCTAACCATCAATTATATTAACCCTTCACGTTATGGAATTTGGTTAACCGTCAGTTCAATAATAGGATGGTTCAGTTTTTTCGACGTCGGCTTAACACAAGGACTGCGTAATAAATTTGCAGAAGCCAAGGCTAAGGGAGAAGATGAAAATGCCCAGATTTATGTGAGCACTACGTATGCTGTTTTGGTAATTATCTTTTTTACTTTATGGACACTATTCATCTTTATTAATCAATTTTTAAATTGGTCGTCGCTGCTAAATCTGCCTGTACAGATGGGGTCTGAAATATCAGAAATGGCTTTGATTGTTATTACCTATTTCTGTATGCAATTTGTATTGAATATTGTATCTACAATTGTGATAGCAGATCAACGCCCAGCGATCGGCAACTTAATAGGTGTATTGGGACAATTTGCTTCATTAATAGCCATATTTATCCTCGTAAAAACAACCCAGGGATCTTTGATAAGGCTGAGTATTGCCTTGTGTCTTTCGCCAATCGTTGTTTACATTGGGGCAAATTATTTTTTCTTTGTAAAAGGCCCGTATAAAAATTATCGGCCAAAGTGGTCCAAAGTCAGATTTTCCTATGCGAAGGGATTATTTAACCTGGGAATAATATTTTTTGTTATTCAAATTGCCAATGTTCTACAATTTGAAACCGCTAACATTATAATAGCAAGAAATTTTGGAACTGCAAACGTTACTTCTTATAACATAGTCTATAAATACTTTGGGTTGTTAAACATGATATTTTTAATTTTCCTTAATCCATTTTGGTCAGCGTCTACCGAAGCGTATTTGAACGAAGATTTATCCTGGATAAAAAATGCAATGAAGAAATATAATTTGTTAAATGCCATTCTTTTGATATTAGGGTTTTGCATGTTAATATTTTCGCAGCAGATATATACACTATGGCTTGGCAAGGGCACGATAAATATTAGTTTTGCTCTGTCATTTTGGGGATTTGCATATTTTAACTTATCCGTATTCGGAGGAAAATTCGTAAGTTTTCTGAATGGAATTAGCGCTTTAAGAATTCAATTTATAGCAAATTTAATTAGCCCATTCCTATATGTAGTCATTGCTCTTCTTTTGATCAACTATTACAAAATGGGAGTTTATTCACTCTTCATTGCAGCAGCCGTTTCTAATTTCAATACCTTTTTCCTCGCTCCTCTGCAATACTATAAAATCATTTATAAAAAGAAAAGAGGTATCTGGACTAAATAGCAAGCGCAAAATGAAAAATCTTTACTCAAATGATCTTTCAAAAATCCTACGATAAATTGACCAGAATGATTTGGAGATATTTGAAAGATATTTTTTATGTCGACTCGGTTTCAGACACTGGTATTGTGCAAAATTTGAATTATGATAACTCACATGCCCAAAAGAAACTCTTAATATGCTATACTGCCAATGGGTATTTTACTAACATGGAATGCAAGACAGGACGTACTATTCAACAAGAGATATTTAAAATAGTAAGCACCTTCTCCGATTTTGGATACTGTATAGATATTATCAGTTGTAATCATGAGGGTTCGTTCAACCTCGTCTCACAAAAACATTATGACCTTATTTTTGGATTTGGAGAAAACTTTTTTAAAATGACATGTCTACAACCTGACGCTCTTTCGATATTGTACATGACAGAAAATCATCCTGCATTTTCATTCAGGGAGGAAGGTAAGAGGTTGGAGTATTTTTACAAACGGCACGGCCGGAAGGTTAGTTTTCAAAGGAGCGGAAGATATTACAAGTTACACCACCTGGAAAAGAAATATTGTCATGTTATAACGCTAAGCGATACATTCTCATTACTTTCTCAATATCCGAAACCCTATAACATCTTTCCCAGCGGAATAATAAATCAAAGATTTAAGTTCAACGCTAAAAATCATCTTGCGGCACGAAAAAACTTTCTTTGGTTAGGTTCTACAGGAGCTATTCATAAGGGATTAGATATTCTAATCGACGTTTTCAGGCAGCGTGATGACATTATATTACATATCTGCGGCCTCAATAAATATGAAAAAAAGTTACTCAGCATTCCCAAAACTAAAAATATTATTGAGTACGGTTACATAGATATAAGCTCTGATATTTTTCTGGAGCTTATGAATTACTGTTCTTTTATAATACTTCCATCTTGTTCGGAAGGTTTTTCAACGGCTATTACTACAGGAATGTTACATGGCCTTATTCCAATTGTGATGAAAGACGCTGGATTTAACCGGTTGGGTTCTTATGCTATATTTCTTGAAAACTATACTACTGAATATGTAAATGAAAAACTCACAGAAATGGCGAACGAAACGCCGGAAAGATTAAACGAACTTAACATACAGGTTTTTCAATTTGCGAGAGAATCGTTTGTAATATCAAAATTTGGTGCAGATTTCAAAAATATTATTTCAGAAATTTTAAGCAGGGAAAATTAAGGTTGTTTTTGCTGGTATGAGTCATTTCAAAAATAAAGGATGGGATATAGAATTTTAAGAACAGCTTATTCGTATGTATCGACTGAACAAAAGAACAAATACGAATATTATGTGTTTGAAAAACAATACGAAGCCACATTTTCCTGGTTGTTTTGGTTAGGCTTTGGCATATATTCCCTAGCCTTCACCGTAACCACATCTGCTTTGGTAAATTATATTACCTGGCAGGCTATCCAAAGCGTAGGGATTATATTATTTCTCATAGGTGGCATAAATTTGATTTCGCTTAGGTTTGAAAGCCAATATCTAAAATTGCTTTATACAATATATACTGTCTGGCTGATTTTTATATTTCGGGGGTTTGAATTCAATGCTGACTTTATAAAGGCTCTTTTTTATAACGCGTATGATGGAATGTTTTTTCTTTTTACTCCTTACATAGCTTTGTTTAATAAAACATTCAGATTTTATCGTTACACCTTTAATGTAGCGTTGATATTAGGGATGTGTTTTTTAATTCTTACTTTCATTTTCAGAAAACAATTTCTAAATCCTGATGGCTCAAACGAGCTGAGTCGCGATATGGTAGACTATTTCACAAAAACGCTCAGCATACCGTGTGGGTTTGTTCTTCTTACTTACTTATATCAACCGGGCAAAAAATGGTTAATTGCGCTGAGTGTAATTTTATTTTCGCTTGTAATTGTGGTTATCAGAGCCAGACGAGGGGAAACCTTCATGTGCTTGAATATATTGGCAGGCAGTGTCGTCATTTACTATTTAATAAACAAAGGAAAAGGGATTAAATTACTGCTATTTTTAGTGCTACTTGCCATAGTAGCCGCTATCGGAGTTCAAATATTTAATCAAAACAAAAGGGGGTTGTTTGACTTGATGTCGGACCGAATTGATGAAGACACCCGTTCTGGTGTGGAAATATGTTTTTATGCGGATATGAATACTTCAGATTGGATACTGGGAAAAGGAATTAATGGAAAATATTTTTGCCCTGGCATTGACAATCCGAATAGCATTTACAGAACTGGCATTGAAACAGATTACTTAAATCTTATTCTAAGAGGTGGAATTGTTTATTTAATAATTTTAGTTTTATTGACTTTGCCCGCTATTTTTAAAGGATTATTCAGGTCGAACAATATACTCTCAAAGGCATCCGCAATATGGATTCTTTTGTGGATGATTGACCTATATCCAACACCCGTAACCAAATTCACATTAAACTATATTCTGGTTTGGATATGCGTTAGCATCTGTTATTCATATAACATCCGCAACATATCAGACGATGAAATAATGAATTATCTTTCTAACATAGAATAAATTCTATTAACCAGTGGAAATCTTACCTGGCAAAAAAGCTGTATCGGAAAATCTTAATGTAACACTACCCAAGGTGTTAATAATAGGTCAGCCGTTCAATAATGACACGGGTGGCGGTGTTACCATAAGTAATCTTTTCAAAGGCTGGGATAGCGAGAAATTAGCAGTTCTTTGCTTCACACAACAATTATCGTTTAACATAGATGCATCTCTTTGTAAAAGATATTATCAACTCGGGCATAAAGAAAGGGCATGGGTTTTCCCTTTTAATTTACTGGCAAAAAAGCACCATTCAGGACCCGTAACAATCAACAACAGAATAAAAAATATTTCGGGTAACAGTAAAATAAGTTACAGAAGTAAGATCTTAAATAATTACATTTTGCCTTTTGCCAGGTATATTGGCTTATATCCGCTGACAATAAAAACGAGATTATCCAACGAGTTGGTAAGCTGGATTAATGATTATAATCCCGATATTATATATGCCCAGGGAAGTTCCAGGAGTGATATCCTGTTTTGCACCGCTATAACCAAGCTGTTTCAAAAACCAATCATTTTTCATGTAATGGATGACTGGCCATCGCTATATAACGAAAAAGGGATTTTTAAAAAATATTGGCATAGGCGTACTGAAAAAGAATTTAAAAACCTGTTAGATCAGTCTTGTCTTTTGCTCACAATTTGTGATGAAATGAGTGACGAATATTTGAGACGATATAATAAACCCTCCATTGCTTTTCACAATGCTGTAGATTTAAGGTTATGGCAGCCTTATGCGAGACAATCATATGATTTGGCTGATCAGCCTACTATCTTGTATGCAGGAAGAACTGGTTTGGGTATAAATTCATCGCTTGAAAGCATCGCAAGGGCCATCGATGAAATCAATAAGGAAAACAAGCTGTCAATCAAATTTATTCTTCAAACACAAAATCTACCGCAGTGGGTATCAAAATATCGCTGCCTTGAAAAAAAGTCGTATGTTTCTTATGCTGACATTCCTAAAGTTTTTTCTTCTGCAGACATACTTATTTTACCCTATGATTTTTCTAGCACATCTAAAAAATATATAAGGTATTCCATGCCAACTAAAGCACCTGAATATATGGCTAGTGGAACTCCGATAATAATCCTTTCTCCCGAATGCACTGCATTAGCGAAATATGCTATAAAGTATAAATGGGCGTTAACAATAACAAAAAATGAAGTCGCTGTTATAAAAAGAGAAATCAAAGAGTTTATTAGCAACAAGACGCTTAGAGAAACGATGTCACACAATGCTATCGGCTTAGCAAAAAAAAACCATGACTTAACAAAGGTTTCTATGCAGTTTAAAGACACATTAACCGCAATAGTAAATAATCACTAATTCAAAAGGTGATATTTTAATATGCACAGAATAGCAATAGGTATTCCTACTTATAAGAGACCTGAAATGCTGAAGAAGCTAATTCAAAGTATCATTGAATCTCATTTGGACACGGGTCTTCTGAAAGAGGTCAATCTCCTTATTGTAGACAACGATAGAGATAAAAGTGCAGAAAAAACTGTAAATGAATTCAAAGAAACCATCGATCCTTTCATTAAAATATATTATTGCTGCTTCCCTCAAAAAGGTTTGGCGAATGTTAGGAATCACATAATTATTAAATCAATCCAATTGGTACCAGACTTCCTTGTATTTATAGACGATGATGAATATGTAACCATAAATTGGATTAGCGAATTAGTGAAAGTAATAGTGGAGAAAAATGCAGATGCCGTAAGGGGACCAGTTCTTGCACAGCTTGACACCAATGCCTCCAAATCAATCCGCGCATTGTTTGTAAGAGAGAAATACGCCGATAAGACCCGGCTCTCAAAATGGTCAACAGGTAATTTAATGCTGCGGGTTTCCACCCTTGTAAAAAATGAAATTTGGTTTGACAGCAGGTTCAACGACATTGGGTCCGAAGATTATTTTTTCGGCATCCAGATGATGAAAAAAGGCGCTTGTATTTATTGGGCCGCAAATGCTTTAGTTTATGAAAACATACCAGAAAAAAGAGCAACACTACAATGGATCATAAAACGAACTTTTCGCGAAGCAACTACTTATACCTATATCCAAAAAATTGAGAAAAAGTATGCTGAACTTATTAAAAAACTGTTTATAAGCATTTACTATACAATTTTAGGAGGAATGGCTTCCCTTTTTTGCTTACTGTTTACCAACCGATTTAGATATTGGGGAATTCTTAAAATAACTGAGGGCGTAGGGGGCATTGTTGGGTTATTAAATGGAAAATACAGAGAATATAAATAACCCCAACTGATTCAAGAACGAAAATCTATCATCAGATAAACTGATTGTGAAAAAAGTAATTATTGTTGACAGAGTATTTCCTGATTACAGAAAAGCTGTTTTTGATTCTCTTTCTGAAAAAGTGAATCTTAAAGTATTAAGTGGTAAAAATAATTCCGGGATAAAATCCATCTCCACTATCTATTCCGAAATTATCCCAACGATAAAATATGGAAAAAAAGAGACTGCTATTTTACTCTTTCCGCTTTTAAAGATTTTGAAATACTTACCAAAAATAGTGATCTGCGATTTTGCTCTCGGTTTTCTAAATCTGCCCTTCATATTACTTGCTTGCAAATTCGTCGGAATCCGGTTCGTTTTCTGGTCGCACGGTTACAATAGGAAAGCTGGCTTCGAGCCCGAAAGAAAATGGAAGGATAAATACCGGCTCTTCCTTCTCAAACTGGCCGATGCTAATATACTGTATGGAGAACCGGACAAGGCGCTGTTAAAAAAATATTTATCCGGTGAGAAACTGTTTGTAGCACAAAATACGGTTGACACGCCTAAATTAACTCGCATCAGGGAAGACCTGGAAAAAGAAGGAAAGCAGAAAGTGAAAACGAAGCTGAAAATCGGACATGTTTATAACATCATTTTTGTTTCCAGGCTGCTTGCCTTAAAGCAACCGGAATTATTAATAAATGTATACGAAATACTTAAATGTAAATACAATAAAATAGTCGGTGTTCATTATGTAGGCGATGGGGAGATGTTACAAATTATTAAACGTGAGGTTGATTTAAAATCTTATAATAATGATTTTTATTTCCACGGGGCGATTCACAATGATTATCTAAATGGTGAGCTGTTGTTTGTAAGCGATATAATGGTTAATCCGGGTTATTTGGGCTTATCAATCAATCACGCATTTTGCTTTGATTGTCCAGTTGTAACTTTTAAGGAAAAAAATGGATTCCCGGCACACAGCCCGGAAATTGAATATCTGATAAATAATGAGACAGGGTTTGTATTAGAGGAACATTCGCCAGAAGCAATTGCACTTTCAATTAATACATTATTATCAAACGATGCCTTGAAAGAAAACTTTAAATGCAATATCAGGCAAACAGTAAAAACTGTTTTTCCTTTAGAGAAAATGGTAGATGGAATAATTGATTGCATAGATTATTTGCAGCCGGGAACAAACTCTTATACATGTATTTAAAACAGTAAGCGCCCTAAACAATAGAAGCGCCACACTCTAATGAAGAAGACCGTAAACATTTCAATTTTAATAACGATATTATTTATGTATGCAGGCTGTGTTAGAAAATTCCATATAGTATAGAAAAGTGTAGACTGATGAATACGCTGCCATGTTTTACTGACATGCCGTTAAAGAAATGCAATTTGGAGCTTACAGCACGGATCAATTTTGTGAAGAAAAAAAATTATTACCATTAGATGAAATGGTAAATACAATTGAGCTTAAAATAAAATTAAAAAACCTAAAACATTTAGAAAGTGATCTATTTTACTTCGAGCTGGGACGACGGGTCAATATATGATTTAAAATTAGCGGAACTATTACAACGGTATAATCAAAAAGCTACGCTTTATATTCCAATCGAAAACATTGAAAACAGAGCAGTGGTTACTGCCGACCAAATCAAAGATTTAAGCGGACAATTTGAAATTGGAGCGCATACGGTACATCATAAATACTTAATAACACTCTCAGATCAGGATGCCAAAACTGAGATAACTGAATCTAAATTAATGTTGGAAGACATTATACAAAAGGAAGTATTTGGATTCTGTTTCCCTGGTGGAAAATTTAAGAAAGTGCATTTGAATTTAGTTAAGCAGGCTGGATTTAAATACGTCAGAACGGTAAATATGTTCAATAATTTTCGAGGCAATTATATAGTTAATACTACGCTACAAGCTTACGATCACTCTCCATATACATATATCCGGCATCTTTTGAAACGTGGTTACCTGTTGGAGCTGTTTCAAAACTTCATATTGATTATGCGCAGCGGCAGTTGGGATAAACTACTCGCTAACATATTGAACAATCAAATAAAAAGAGATGAAGCTCAAAAATTGACGGTTATTCATCTGTGGGGACATTCATGGGAAATTGAGGAAAGTAATTCGTGGCACAAGCTCTCACAGTTTTTCAAAGTGCTAAACGAATATCAAATACAGTCAAAAACCAATTTTGAAATTATCCAACTAAAATCACCGGCCTGATACTATTTGTAAGGCGATTTTTGGTGCTGTGTTCTATGAAAGTCTTATTCGTATTACACCTTCCGCCACCCATTCACGGAGCTGCCATAATGGGTGAATATGTAAAAAATAGTTCTTTAATAAATAACAGCTTTGAATGTGATTACATTAATCTAACAATCGCACAAAGCCTAACAGATATCAACAAAACTGGCATTCATAAACTTTCCCAAAGTTTCAAAGTGTATTTCCGGGTTCTAAAGGCAGTTATGAGCAAAAAATATGATCTCTGTTATGTAACCATCAACGCAAAAGGGAAGGGGTTTTACAAAGATTTTCCGGTTGTGATGATCTTAAAATTATTCAGCCAAAAACTTGTTTACCATTATCATAATAAAGGAGTAAGTGAAGGTCAGCACAAGTGGGCACTTAATCTTTTATACCGGCTCCAGTTTCGGAACGCAAATGCAATTCTTTTATCAAAGCATCTATATGCGGACATTGAAAAGTACCTTCCTGCAAACAAAGTTTTTTATTGTGCAAATGGTATTCCTAAACAAGTAGCCAAGAAAATTATCAGGGATAACAGCCCTGATAAAATTCCAAAAGTTTTGTTTTTATCTAATATGGCTGTTGAAAAAGGAGTGTTGGTACTTCTTAAAGCATGCCGGGTTTTAAAAAAGAGGAAAACCATTTTTGAATGTCATTTTGTTGGAGGATGGCTGGACATCACGCCTAAAATGTTTGCTTCTTTAGTCGAAAGTTACGATTTGGCTGGTTGCGTATATGCACACGGGCCAAAGTACAATCAAGACAAAGCTATCTTTTTTCAAAGCGCCGATATCTTCGTACTTCCAAGTCTCAACGAGGCATTTCCTCTTGTAAACTTAGAAGCTATGCAATGGGGGCTACCCGTGATTTCATCCCTTACTGGCGGAACTGGGGACGCGGTAAAGCATGGTGAAACGGGATTTGTTCTTCCTGCAGGAGATTTCAATGAATTAGCTGATAAAATAGAAATTCTTATTAAGAACCCCGAGTTGAGAGTTAACATGGGTATGGCAGGGAAAGAACACTTTACAGATTTATTCACTGTGGAAAGATTTGAAAAAAGACTCTCAGTAATTCTTACTAAAATAATCTGTACTAATTAAGATGGTAATAGCTTGGCCCCTTGTGCACCGAATCTATACGATTGTGGAAAAGGCAGTTACTTAAATATTCTCTTTTGTTTTTTTCTGCTGGCGCTGAAAACATTCGAGATGGAAGAGCTGCTTTAACAACTTACTAATTATATAGAAATCCTTATGGAAAGCCCTTCATTTACAACCTCAAAAAATCATATTAAAAAATAAGGATATTCCTACTCCTGGAAACTCTTATTGCGGCGAGCCCACCGAAAGATTTTAAAGCGGGTTTAAACTTTTAGAAACCATGACTAAAAATGTTATACTATCTCCTAACGATTGGGAACATGCATTGTTTGCTGGTGAATTTGATATTGAAAATCTCAAGGATAAAATCAACGAGCTATACAAAACGCCCTTTTCCGACATAGCTTATTTACAAATATTCGATCCGAGCCTGAATGACAATATGTTTTACAAATTATTTCTTTATGAAGGCGCTGAGTTGCGGCATATCATATTATTTAAACACACTGGAATTGAAAAAAGAATAGAAATTCTGAATAACTGTATTTATTTAAGTGTAGGCGATATCGGAAAAATAGCTCCATTGGTTTTTAAAAGATTTAAATGCGTGAATGAAATTTTCTTTAAATCGATCTTTCCCTTAATCGATCAATGTAATAAACCTGAACAAGATGCAAATGAAAGTACGTATAATGTGTATTCACCCGATTTAACCGGAAAGCCGCCGAAATTATTTCATTCTAAACGACGGGTAATGATACCGGGGAAGGAGACACCATATATACAAAACAGTGTAAACAACAATTTTTACAAAGAAGTCTCCACTACCGAAAAGCACCATCTGAATTTAACTAATACAATTTTCAGCATAAAATCAAATGATGTTGTTATTGAATTACCTGATTCTTTAGAATCTTACATGAGTTTATTAGGTAAAAAGACACGTAAAAATCTAAATAATTCAAGAAATCGTATTGACAAAAATCTACCTGGATTTCGGGTGATATTTCTCCAGAAGGAAGATATTAAATATGCGCAAATTTCTAAACTGGTAGAATTAAAAAGGCGAGGAATGAAAATAAGGAATAGGAGGTTTAGGAAAGATAATGACTATTATAAGAATCTATTCAGATATGTGTCAGAAAAAGGATTGATCTGTCTGTGTTATGATAAGGAAACCTTAATCGGGGGCTCAATAAATTCGGTAATAGGAAAACACTGTTACGGACAAGTTCTAGCACATAACGGTGACTACAGCGAATATAATATTGGCAATATCACTTTGCTTAATACTATTAAATATTTAATTGAAAATGAAATACAATATCTTCATTTATTATGGGGCAAAGAAGAGTATAAGTTCAAATTTAGAGGTATAAACCGTGATCTTTATAATATTAATATATTTAGAAAAAAGCACATCTTTTACATTCGCTTTTTTTTTAGCGAACTCGGCACAATAAAAAGAAAAATATCTAACGGTTTCTATGACCGAGTTAAAAAGAATAAAGCAATGCTTTTATTTTTCCGAAAACTAAAACGATCTATTGAAAAAATTACTTGATTAGAAATCATTGTGTGAATACTTCGTATTGTGACATTTTATTTTCTTCAATTTCTAAACCTCGCTTCAGTTACCGTAAAGTTTACCAACTTTGAAAGCTTTCACAGTTAAGAAGAATATAGATTTTTAAGCCCTAAGTCATCGGCAGGTAATTGGTTTTTTGCAGCACTTTTGGATGCAAAAAATTAAAACAACTTATAATAATTAAGGTTTCAATTTGATGAAAAACATTATTTAATTTTTATCATTTTTTTGGTTGTAGCCTTATTATTCACAAAGACTGTATAGAAATATGTGCCCGCAGGTAAATTTTCGCTCGCCCATGGTATTTGATAATAACCCGGGTTCTTCAAGCTATTTTCTAAAACACAAAGAGGCTCGCTAAGATTATTATAAACAATTATTTTCACAAACGCTTTGTTGGCAAGCTGATAGGTTATTAACGTTGAATTCTTAAACGGATTAGGAAAATTTTGATAGATAATATTTTGTTTTTCTTTGAGTGCAACACTTTTGCTATCAAGTAAAAAAAAGACTGAATTCTTTCTGGCACTTGCTGAATCTGTCTTGTATCCGCTTTCCAAAACTTTCATCAGAATTACTGAAGTGTAAGGCTTTAAAACTAGCGTACCTGAATAAAGAATACTGTCAACATTGACGAAGGTGCCGCTTAAGGCAACTTTGCGTGTTGAAAGTTTCTGATTATAATAGAATTTTATTTTGCTTTTATCTGACACAGAGACCGGTGCCGCATAAGAGTGTGTATCAAACGTCGTTGATACTTGCCACCCACTGAAGGTATTACGGTAGTAATGTGTAACATTATTAGTTGCGTATTGAATTATATTGCCGTGATAATATGGGCTAACTAAATAATTGCTATCCATGGTGCCTACTGAATTCAAATCGTTACCATAATAATACAAATTATAGGCAAGTTGCGGAGAGTCAATTACAAAAAACAGGTTCTTTCTGAGCGTGATATTTCTCACTCCATTGGCAATATCTTCCTGAAAGAGAAATCCTGCTCCGCAATTATAGGTAGTATTTTCACGCAAAGTTAACCCATTGCCATCGTGGAAGAAAATTCCTCCATTCGTGACGTTAGCTATTGTATTACGGGATATCATCACGTTGTTACTGTTATCATCCATGTAAATTCCATGATTCCATGCATGATCAGATGTTCCACCTGGTGCTCCGATGCCATTCAAAACAATGTTGTTCCTTACATATCTGACTGGTGAAAATGTTTTGCCGGCGCCATTGCCGGTATATATGCCGCCTCCATCATCTTTAACAAAGCAAAAACCATCAATGTAGTTTGAATCAACACGGCTTCCATTTCCATCAAACCGGATTGCAGTATACCCTGATTTCTTGATTTTACAGTGACTAACAACGCCACTTTGACTATAATTGATCACCGCCTGATAGCTATCGTTTCCACTTCCGCCCATTCCCGGAATATATCCGATGTTGAGTAGTGTGTCGTAAGTGACAACATCATTAGTAGGTGTGATTCCGCTTATGTAAATGCCATCATTCAGACATTTGTAAAATTTGCACCCTGTAATTGTCGCATAAGAAGTTTCATGAGCAACAATCCCATTGGTGCAACAGAGAAACTTACAGTGCAGAAATGTAGGGTAAGAGGTGGAACTAACTGATACGCCAACTTTATTAGCACCAGAAAATTTTATATCAGAGAAAGTTATGTAGTTCGCTTTTACGTTAACAAGTGTATCTACGGTACTCGCTTGTACTATGTAATTAGAAGGGCTGTTGCTTCCAAAATAGATCTGCATATTATTCGCAGTTTTATTATGATACCATTCGCCAAATTGAGAAAGTGTTGTCAGACTATTTTGAACAAAAAACCCGTAACCATTAATTCCAGTGTAGGGTGAACTATTTGCAAAGCGAATAGTATTACCAGACTGATATGTGATTGAATCCCTATCAATAACCCAATGCGCAATTCGTATTACACAAGTTGCACCGGTAAAGTTAAAAGGCAGAGGCTGAGATGACACGATTGACGTTTGAGTCGGGTTAGAATAATTAATATATCCTGAATCGGGATATCTTCCCATTGGATAAGGAGCGTTGTTAATTAAAACAATATTTTCAGCACTGTTTACTATAAGTGGTGATGAATAAATTCCCTTACCTGCAGAAGTCCAGCCGGATAATGTTTGCAGGCCAGAAATAACCGGCTTTACCCCTGTACCATATGCAGCAAACACAATATGTAATTGCGAATTACCGGAACTAGTAATTTTAAGAGACCCAAAAAAAATGTCTCCTCTCTTAAATAGAACAGAATCGCCAGGCTTAAGTTGACTTACAAAAGAATTTAACTTGTTTAATGTTTTCCATGGAGTAGCTTGGTTTTGAACTTGTGCCGTAGTACGGGAGTCGTCGCCAGACGAAGCGGAAAAATAATAATTTGTTGCGCTGCATTTAACAACGTAACACAATGCACAGGAAATAAAACAAATTTTGTGAAGATTATACGCCGTAGAGCGAAAGAAACATAGTAAATTTTTCATAAATAGCTATTGGATTTTTTGTGGGACAGCCTCCCAAATCAAATATTGTGCCTGAAGATACTCTGAAGGTGTTTTTTTGGCCTTTGCAACTCTTTGGTGCTCTTTTAAAACTATTGAACATCAAAAAATATAATCTGTTTAAGCAAAACGGTTCATTAAGATTCATCAATTTTCTAAGAAAAGATTTCTTGTTTTTTAAATTACCGATAGCAATAGCTTTCTAAAACTATATCAACATTTCAACATCTTACCTCGCGACCTATGGTTTGAACAATTAATTCGCACACCTTCTTTTTAATATCTCTAAACTGTTTTACATGAACTACCTACAGACAACCATGGTTGGTCAGTATGAAGTTTTTTCTGATCAGCTTACAAAAATTTCTCTCACAAGTAAATTGGTGATCAATACTATTAATCAATTTTCTTATTGTATTGCCCGGAAAGATGAGGAATTTAGCACAGCACTTAAGCAGTCTAATATTTTGTTGCCAGATGGAATGGCTATTGTGAAAGCATCACGATTTTTAACGGGCAAAAAAATTACAAAAATTGCCGGAACAGATTTACATAATTATTTGCTGGAACAGTTACAAAAAATATCAGGTACCTGTTTTTATCTGGGCTCATCTGAAGATACTCTTAGCAGGATAAAAATCAAATTAGCTGCACAGTATCCTCAGATTCATGTGTATACTTACTCACCACCATTTAAAAAAAATTTTTCAAATGAAGATAATAAGGCTATGGTTGAAGCGGTTAACAATTGTAAACCCGATATTTTATTTATAGGACTTACTGCACCAAAACAGGAAAAATGGGCCTTCAATCACAAAGAGCTTTTGCAAGCAAGATTAATTTGTTCCATAGGTGCTGTTTTTGATTTTTATGCAGAAACTATTAAACGAGCTAATATGTTTTGGATAAAGCTTGGGATGGAATGGTTAATTAGATTGATAAAGCAACCCAGGCATATGTGGAAAAGGTATTTATATTACGGACCTGTATTTATTTTGCATATTATAATATTTAAATTTAGAACGAATCTTTCAAAACAATCTATTTATGAAAAAGAAGTTCTCATCAATCTTGAAAGAGCACTCCTATAAATTTTTAAAAAGATATTTCTCTTTATCTTGAGAAAGATAGCCCGATTAGCCTTGAAAAAGAGATAGCTATACCTTTAAAAAATATGCCTATAAGTAACATCTCTTTGAAGATGTTTCAATGCCTTCAAACATAAATTTAAATTATCCGTCAACTCAAGTTATAAAGGAAATTATATAAATCCGATTTAATTAATTCTTTAACCAATACAATAATATCTTAATCATGCAGGTGTTTTAAAATTATTCAGCAGGAACTTTTAGGAGATGGCGCGAACAATAAACTAAATTTAAAAAACCTTTAGTCGATGTTTTTGCAGGTTTGAATTTTTATTTATGAAAAAAGCATTAATAGCAGGCATTACTGGTCAGGATGGGGCATATCTAACAGAACTTTTATTATCAAAAAATTATGAAGTACATGGCATAAAAAAGAGAGGTTCTTTATTCAATACTGAACGCATCGACCATTTATATCAAGATCCTCATGAGAAAAATTTTCACTTAAAATTGCATTATGGAGATTTAACTGATTCGCCCAACCTAATTCGCATAATACAGGAAGTGCAGCCAGATGAAATTTATAACCTGGGAGCTATGAGCCATGTGAAAGTTAGTTTTGATACGCCTCAATATACTGCTGATGCAGACGGAATTGGCACACTACGTTTGCTTGAAGCAATAAGACTTTTAAATCTTACGCATAAAACAAAAATTTACCAAGCTTCAACATCCCAACTATATGGTATGGTGCAGGAAGTTCCGCAAAAGAAACAACACCATTTTATCCGCGTTCACCTTATGCTGCCGCGAAATTGTACGCCTATTGGATAACTGTAAATTATCGCGAAGCATATAACATGTTTGCATGTAATGGTATATTATTTAATCATGAAAGCCCGTTACGTGGCAAAACATTCGTATCAAGAAAAATTACACGAGGCGTAGCCAAAATAGTGCTTGGTATGCAGAATAAATTGTTTATGGGTAATTTAGATGCAAAACGTGATTGGGGACATGCGAAAGATTATGTACAGGCGATGTGGTTAATGTTGCAACAGGAAGTACCGGCAGATTTTGTAATTGCAACCGGCGTTACAACGGCAGTGCGGGAATTTTCGTTTAGCTTTTGCTGAACTTGGAATTGAAATAGAATTAAAGGCAAAGGCGATTCAAAGAACTATATGGTTTTGATTGAATAAATATATTGGCCTTTTATGTAAGAAACTGCATTTTTAAACAACTTTTTCAATCAAACTTTCAATTGGCTTTAATCTCAAAATACTTTTTCGATTTCTGTATCTGTAATTTTTTGTGCTAAAGAAACATACCTAAAAAATGATTTACTGTTATTCGTATGACCACTGATTTTTCGAACAATGTGTTCAGGCATACCAGAT
>Ga0157372_10002309_pt1 | contig 20685 bp, 17 predicted proteins | sample C55metaG_FD_115307 | JGI IMG/M metagenome (GOLD analysis project Ga0157372, IMG submission 115307) | Corn rhizosphere microbial communities from Kellogg Biological Station, Michigan, USA - C5-5 metaG | ecosystem: Host-associated > Plants > Roots > Rhizosphere > Soil | place: USA: Michigan... | reverse complement strand
GAGAAGGATACCCGGCCTACGGACAGGGCTGAGCTAACCTGGCACTTTAAAATGACCAATAGCCGGGATGTATCCTGGGCAGCATCCAAAGCTTTTATCTGGGATGCTGCAAAGGTTAATTTCCCGTCGGGGCGCAAAGGTATCGCCATGTCGGTTTACCCGGCCGAGAGCGCCGGTAACGATTCGTGGGGCCGGTCGACTGAATACCTGAAAAATAGTATGGAGATTTACTCGAAGGCTTATTATGAATATCCGTGGAACTCGGCGGTAAGCGTTGCCGGTGTGGCTTTGGGTATGGAGTACCCGGGCATTATCTTCTGCCTGAATAATTTAAAGAACGGTCGTCTTTGGGGCGATGTTACCCACGAGATAGGGCATAACTGGTTCCCGATGATTGTTGGATCGAACGAGCGTAAATACATGTGGATGGATGAGGGTTTCAACACTTTTATTAATGAGTATGCTACCGAAATGTTCAACAAAGGAGAATATTATAATGCCAGCAATAGGCCTGCCAAAGCAATGGCACGCACGATGCAACGCATGGTGGATCCTTTAATGACGCCACCAGAAGCCATGGGACTGGGCGAGTACGGCAACTACTATTACAAAACATCGTTAGGGCTGGATATACTACGCAATGTAGTTTTGGGTCACGACAGGTTTGATTATGCTTTTCATAATTATGTACAGCAATGGGCCTTGAAACACCCTATGCCTTATGATCTTTTCCGGTCGATGAACAACGCGGCAGGCGAGGATCTGAACTGGTTTTGGAAAGGTTGGTTTTTTACTACCTGGAAACTTGATCAGGCTATAACCAATATAACTTATGTAGATGGTAAGCCCGAGAAAGGCGCTTTGATCACCTTGCTGAACAAAGAAAAACTGGTAATGCCGGTTGATATAAAGATTGTTCAAAGTAATGGTAAAACTGAAGTCGTTCATCTGCCGGTTGAAATATGGCAACGTGGCGCAAGCTGGACGTTCAAATATCCATCAACAACGACCATTGACGAAGTTGTTTTAGATCCGGACCGCCAGCTGCCGGATATCGATCTTAAAAACAACACTTTTAAGCCAGGCAAATAATCCGGCAAAAATAAAAGCCTTCCGAAATTGGAAGGCTTTTATTTTTATGGCCTGTATAACCCACAGGTTAAAGAAAGAAATATGGCTTCGGCCGGTTCATTTTCGAACAATCGGCCTCAGGCTTTCTGATAATCCAGCGTAGCGTAATAACGCAGGCTATCGCAAAGTTCGTCGTCTGTGCAAATATTATCGATCACGCATTCGCCTATTTGTGCTAGCAGCGAGCAGTTGATCTTACCGTTTACATTCTTTTTATCCTTTTTCATGATATTGTTGAGGAAAGGATAGCAGTTTTCGTTGATCTCGTACTTGCCATAAAGGCCGAGCAGAAAATCGATGATAGCGTGCATTTGGTCAAGCGGCAAACCGGCTTTCTGGTGCGATAGCCAGGTTTCGCAGATCATGCCGGCTACCACGGCCTCGCCATGTGTAAGCGGGTTTTCGTCGTTATCCAACGAGTAGCTTTCGATAGCATGGCCAATGGTATGACCGAAGTTTAATATCTTGCGTAAGCCGCGCTCGGTAGGGTCGGCTATTACTACTTTGTTTTTAATTTCGATAGAATCTTTTACCAGTTGGGCGCTTGGGTTTTCCAGGTCGCTGTTTTGAAGCAGGTTCCAATAAGCGGCATCGGCTATCAAACCATGTTTCAGCATTTCGGCCAGGCCCGATCTGATCTGTCTTTCGGGCAAGGTACTTAAAAAGGCATGTTCAATAAATACGGCCTTAGGCTGGGTAAACGTGCCGATGATATTTTTAAGGTTGAAGATATCGATACCGGTTTTACCTCCTACCGAAGCATCCACTTGCGAAAGCAGGGTAGTAGGGATGTGTACAAAATCGATGCCTCGTTTATAAGTTGATGCGGCAAAGCCACCCAGATCGGTAACTACACCGCCGCCTAAATTAATCAGTAAAGCATTACGGTCGGCGCCAAAATCAATCAGGTTTCTCCAAATGCCTACGCAAAAATCAATGCTTTTGCTTTCTTCACCCGCGCTGATTTCAATCAGGTCGAAGTCAGGATTGCGCATCAGCCGCTCTTGCAAATAAGGCAGGCAAAACTTGCCGGTATGCTCATCGGTCAGTACAAAAACCTGGGTGTATCTGCCCGCGCTGATAAACTCGTCGAGCCCGTTGGTGATGTGATCAAAATATATAGGGTAACTAATACTGTCTAACTTATTCATTGAGGGGGGGAATTATTGCACTGTGATTTTTTGGTCTCTAAACTCAACTATATCTCCGGCGCGCACTTTAAGGCGTTTGCGGGTATCAACCTGCCCATTGTATTTTACCTCGCCTTCCATAACGGCAATTTGCGCCTCGCCGCCCGTGGCAACCAGGTGTGTGGCCTTTAATAATTGGATCAGGTGGATATAGTCTTCGGTTAGTTTAAACTGTATCATTAATATGGCAAAAATAAACTATTCATTGGATAATGGGTTATAAATTATGCGCATTTTGTAAATTTGCATCATGCTGACCCATAACGACAATGCCCCCCTAGGGGGTACCGAACTTTCTTTTGAAAACACCGAGATCGCCTTCCGCCACACATCCAATTCATCATTAAAACGTGCATGGTGGCTATTTAAGTTTATCAACATTAATTTTTTTGTTAAGGTTGGCCCCGCGCTTACCAACTTCGCCCTGGCTATACACCTGCCAATTAAGGGCATTATACGTAAAACCATCTTCAAACAGTTTTGTGGTGGCGAAACTATTGCCGAGTGCGATGCTACCATTAAAAATCTGGCCGAGGGCAGTGTAGGCACCATTCTCGATTATTCGGTAGAGGGCGAAGATGAAGAACATGTGTTCGATGCTACCCGCGATGAGATCATCCGCACCATCGAGCGCGCCAAAGGAGATAGCGCTATTCCATTGACTGTATTTAAGATAACCGGCGTAGGACGTTTCTCTTTGCTCGAAAAGCTGAACGGCAAACAGCAACTGACCACCGCCGAGCAGCAGGAGTGGGAGAAAGTGCAAAGCCGGGTACGAGCCATTTGCCAGAAGGCGCATTCGATGGATATACCGGTGATGATTGATGCTGAAGAGAGTTGGATACAGGATACTATTGATCTATTGGCTTTGGATATGATGCGCGCCTTTAACCGCAACCGCGCAATAGTTTACAATACTTATCAGCTGTACAGGCATGATAAACTTGCCTCGCTGAAGCACGACCACTCGGTTGCCAAAACCGAAGAATTTTACCTGGGCGCCAAGCTGGTGCGCGGCGCTTATATGGAAAAAGAACGTAAACGCGCTGTCGAACTCAATTACCCGTCACCCATACAACCCGATAAAGCCGCTACCGACAAAGACTATAACGAGGCGCTTAAATTTTGTATAGCCAACATTAACGAGATAGCTTTTGTAGCCGGTACACATAACGAGGATAGCTGCCGTATTTTAACCGAACTGTTAGCCGTGGCTAATCTCGATCATAATCATCCGCATGTGTACTTTTCGCAGCTTTTAGGTATGAGCGATAACCTGAGCTTTAACCTGGCGCATGCCAGCTATAATGTAGCCAAATACGTACCTTACGGACCGGTAAAAGCCGTGTTGCCCTATCTCTTCCGCCGTGCGCAGGAGAATACCGCTATCGCCGGGCAAATGAGCAGGGAGTTAAGTTTGATTACGAAGGAGAAGAAAAGGAGAGGGGTTTAAGTCCAGAGGTCAGTAAAGACCGAAAGTTTCTTTTCGCCTCATTGCAGGGCACTTGCAAGTCCGCTTGTCCTATGTAGAGATTGCTTCGTCCCTCGCAATAACGTTTTTAGTTTTCTACTCTCCCCAAACTGTAATCACCATGTCCCGTTCGCCGCCGTGGTCGCGGTGCTCACACAGGTAGATACCCTGCCATATGCCTAACGCCAATCTGCCATTGCGGATAGGTATCATTACCGAGCTTCCCAGCATGGCTGCCTTCAGATGCGCGGGCATATCGTCGGGGCCTTCGTCATCGTGGCGGTAATCGGGATCATTTTCGGGCACAGTTTTATTGAAATACATTTCAAAATCCTGCCTCACGGTAGGGTCGGCATTTTCATTGATGGTGAGCGACGCCGAGGTATGCTGGATAAACACCTGGCACATGCCGGTTTTGATCTGGCTGATCTGCGGTATGGCATACACCACTTCGGATGTAATGATATGAAACCCGCGCCTGCGCTGATTAAGTGTTAATGCCTGTTGGAATATTTTCATGCCCCTTAGCTAACAGATTTAATACCAATTATCGTGCAGAGAAAAGGGTGTCATTCTGAGCTTGTCGAAGAATCGAGCGCAGAGGCCCACACCCACTATGGTTCGACAGGCTCACCATGACACTCTACTATTTAATTTTTAGCACTTACGCCGTATACCCCAATATCTTCAGCACCTGCTTGCTGTTTTGCTCCTCGCCGAATACCTCGAAGTTAAAAGTCTCGTCGCGGTTACGGCGGATAATCACATGCTTTGGTGATGGCAGCAGGCAGTGGTGTATACCGCCATAGCCACTCAATACTTCCTGGTAGGCGCCGGTATGGAAAAACGCCAGGTATTGCACCTTACGCGTTTTTGGCATAAATACGCTGTTCATGTGCGCTTCCTGGTTATAATAGTCCTGTCCGTCGCAGGTAATACCGCCCAGGTTAACACGCTCGTACTCGGCATCCCAGTTGTTGATAGGCAGCAGGATATATTTTTGGTTCAGGGCCCAAACATCAGGCAGATTGGTGATGAACGAACCATCCAGCATCAGCCAGCGCTCGCGATCATTTTGCTGTTTACGGCCCAGTACTTTATAAATAATGCCCGAGGCTTCGGCCACGGTATATTTACCAAACTCGGTAATAATATCCGGTTCAATAACATCATGCTCTGCACAGATCTCTTTAATCCGGCTCACAATCTCGTTCACCATGTACTCGTAATCAAAATCAAACACCAGCGAGTCCTTAAACGGCATACCGCCACCGATATCCAAAGTATCCAGATCGGGATTGATCTTTTTTAGTTTGCAATACAGGGTAACGTATTTTTCCAGCTCGTTCCAGTAATACGGCGTATCCGATATACCTGAGTTGATAAAGAAGTGCAACAGCTTTAGCTTAAAGTTGGGGTTGGGCTCGATCTTGTTATAATAAAAATCGATGATGTCCTCCATACGGATACCCAAACGCGAAGTATAAAACTGCGAGTTTGGCTGCTCCTCTGCCGCTATACGGATGCCCAGGTTGCAAGGCGTATCCAGCTCAACCTCGTCATCATAAATGTTAAACTCTTCCTTGTTATCCAGTACCGGGATAATGTTTTTAAAACCATCGTGCAGCATATCTACGATGTACTGCTTGTATTGGTAGGTTTTAAAACCGTTGCATATCACGGTCATATCCTTGGTGAGCACGCCTTTTTTCTCCAGCGCGTCGATCATCGGCATATCAAAGGCCGACGATGTTTCCAGGTGGATATCGTTCTTCAGCGCTTCTTCAACAATATGCTTAAAGTGCGAACTTTTGGTGCAATAGCAATACTTATACGTACCGCGGTAATTATTTTTGATGATGGCCTGCTGAAACAGGATCTTGGCCTGCTGTATCTTTTTCGAAACAATAGGCAGGTACGTGAAACGCAAGGGCGTGCCATACGTTTCGATCATTTCCATCAGGTTTAGATCATGAAAATATAATTCATCATCATAAACCTCAAAACCGTCTTGTGGGAAGCCCACGCTCAGGTCGATAAATTCCTGGTAACTCTGCATTTATTGATCAAATAAAATTTGCGCAAAAATGTAATTTTTAAATGGAAAAAAACCTAATCGCTATCAGATTTTTAATGGAGTGAATGTAATTTAATTGTGAGGGTGATTTGTCCATAGTCTATGGTTCATGGTCAATAGTAATGATAACATTATAAAACTATGGTCCATTGACTATAGACTATCGACTTTCACCGGCAACCTCACCTCCGCTATCATACACCTCGCGCTGCCGCCACCGTTGCTTTCAATAGTTTGCAGATCGGCATAAACCAGTTTACAGTATTTCTCAAGGTGACTTATTTGCTGCGGGGTTAAGCTACGGTACGCGCTGGCCGACATCACCAATATGTGTTCACCTTTGGCGTTCTTCAGCTCCAGCATATTACCGGCAAAGGCGTTCATTTGTGTTAAACTGATATCTGCAATTTCCTTACCTGTAATATTAAAGGTGTCGATCAGCAGTGCGCGTTCCTCCTCATCGGTAACCGAATCCAGGCAGATCACCACAAACTTTTCACCCATACACATCAGTACATTGGTATGGTATATGGCTTTGCCCTGTTCGTCAAAAGCATGAAACATGATGGAGCTGTAACCGCTTTCTTCACAAAACTCACCTAATACCACTGGATTGGTTCGTGGTGATATACAGGCATAGGCGATCTTGTTTTCACGATCAAGCACCATGCTGCCCGTGCCTTCCAGAAATTGCTGCTTACTTTCAAAATGACTCAGATCTTCAATATGTTCTATATAAAAATTATCTTCCAGTTCCCTGATGATATCCTCGCGGCGCTCCAGCCTTCGATTTTTAGCTTGCATAGGGTACAGAAACACTTGCCCGTTTTCGTGGAACGACACCCAATTATTCGGAAATATCGAATCGGGCGTATGCGGATCTGGCGTATCGTCAACCACTATCACGTTAACTCCATTGTCGCGCAGCTTAGCAACAAGAGCGTCAAACTCTTTCAAAGCTTCCTGCTGTACATTTTGCTGATCGATACCCTGCTGTTGAAAGGCATTGCTCCCGGCCGTTTGTGCGTTAAAGCCAAAGCGTATCGGGCGTATCATTAACACTGTAGAGTTCACTGGTTTATTTGTCATTAGTTCATTGGTGTTTAATGGCAATAATCATGGTTGAGCTAAATTTTTTGCGCTTTGTTAAGACTAATGGCCAATGAACTATTGAACCAATGAACTCCTAAAAACCGGCATACTCATACAATGAAAACCACCTCGTGCACGCGACAGTTCCGACGATGGCATCAATATCAAAGTATCCTCCAAAGTATGTGGCTGCAATTCATCGGCCTCAAATTTTTCTAACAGGTCGCACACCTTAATAGTTTTAAAGCCACTCTTCACAAAGGCTTCAACAGTTTTATCATTACGATCGTATCCCAAAACCACACCCTCTTTCAGCGCCAGCAGGTTACAACTGTCCGTCCATTGTTCCCGTGCATCATAAGGGAACTTATTGTTGCCTGAATAAATGAATTGCGTAGGCTCGGTACTTTTCAGGTCGTTTGTACTGATATCGTCCAGCAGTTCCTCTAAACTGGCGAATAATCTCGGCTCATCAATACGCCCTTTTTTAAACTGCACGATCTCAGGCTTATCCTTAGCTTTGCGGTCGGCAAAATAAGCGATCGGGTCGCTGTCTTTTATGGGGCGTTCGGCTATGGATAATGATCCCAGCAGTACCCAAACATTGCGCTTTACCTGCGTGAAAATGGTATCGATATGCATAAAATCGCGTTTATGCGGTATCTTTACCACAGTAACCTTGTCTACTACATTGTGCTCAAACAGTAGTTTGATAGCCGCGTTGGCGCCAATGGTCGATGTCCGCTCGCTACAACCAATAAGCACATGGTTAGGGCTTACTACCATCACATCGCCACCTTCAAGGGTGGTTTTCTCACCGCTGTCCTCACCGGGGCGCAAAAAGCTTTGCATGCTTTCGGGTATCTCCAATATCTTGTCGCGGTAAGCAGCAAATAAAGGATGGTTGAATAAAATATAGCGCATCAGCAAAGTTTCTCTCGCACGTGCCTGTTTGGCCGGCTTGTTAATCAGGATATGCCCGTTAATAGCAATGCCGATATCCCGCGAAAATATAAAGTTGGGGATAGGCGCGAAGATCATCTTCTCGCTGCCTTCTATCGATCCCGATATCAATATCTTGGCCAGTTCTATTGGCGATGTATCGATTAATGTTTGCTGTAAACCATAGGTGCAATTCTCGATAGCGCATACCGAAGCGATCAATTTTTCACGAATACCTTTATCCTGCAAAATATCCGATAACAGGGTTTGTATCTCGATTACCCGGGTCGACGCATGAAAATTTTTATCATCCGGTTTAAAAAATGCCCGGTTGTTTTGGGGCGAGTCGATCCTGGCCAGCTTACCCTTGATCTTGTCAGGGTCCAGAAAATACATCAGCACTTTCACATAATGATCGTACTCGTTGCGGCGCACGGTGTCCAGGTGCACAATATCCTCAAAAAGCCAGTCCTGCGCCTTGCTTGGCACAACTTTGCCCAGGCCACTGTCCGGACTGTGAATCAGTAAACAACGCAGGTCGCCAATTTCCGAGCCTACATCTATCTTAAAATCTGGTCTTGTTAACGTCATACAAAAAGGTAGTAAACAAAGCTATTTATTAATTTCGGATTTCGGATTTTCGATTTCGGATTTGTCTTATAGCAATTTCATACGGCCAAAACCAAACTTCTTTCTGACTTTCGGACTCCCTGTCTTCCAGACTTTCAGACTAAATTCTTAATTTTGGCGGATGGATTTCATAGTTGATGCAACTCTCCGGGCAGTTAAAGCCTTATACAATACCGATATTACCACCGCCGATATAACCCTGCAGCAAACCCGTAAGGAGTTTGAAGGGCAGGTTACCATTGTTACCTTTCCATTCACCCGCTTTTCGTGCAAATCGCCCGAACAAACGGGTACCGAAATAGGCGGATACCTGCAGCGCGAACTGACCGAGGTGTCCGCATTCAACGTTATTAAAGGTTTCCTAAACATCAGCATAGCCGAATCCTACTGGATCAACAAACTATATACCGAAATCACTCAACCTGCTTTTGGCATCAGCGCGCCAAAAGGCGAAAAGGTAATGGTAGAGTATTCATCGCCAAACACCAACAAGCCGCTGCATTTGGGCCACATCCGTAACAACTTATTAGGGTATTCGGTTGCTGAAATATTAAAGGCCAACGGCTATGATGTAGTGAAAGCTAACCTGGTAAACGATCGCGGTATCCACATCTGCAAATCCATGTTGGCCTGGCAATTGTTCGGTAACGGCGAAACACCCCAGTCGGGCGGCTTAAAAGGCGACCACCTGGTAGGTAAATACTATGTGGTTTTTGATAAGGAATATAAAAAGCAGATCGACGAACTAAAAGCCGAGGGCCAAACGGAAGATGAAGCCAAGAAGAACGCGCCGCTTATCATCCAGGCCCAGCAAATGCTCGAGCAATGGGAGGCAGGCGATGCCGAGGTTATTGACCTGTGGAAAACCATGAACGGCTGGGTTTACGCAGGCTTTGCCGAGACTTATAATAAACTTGGGGTTGATTTTGATCAATACTACTACGAATCTGACACCTATTTATTAGGCAAGGATATTATCGACGAAGGTTTGGCCAAGGGTGTTTTTTTTAAAAAGGACGATGGTTCAGTGTGGATCGACCTAACCGCCGAGGGGCTTGATCAAAAGCTGGTGCTCCGCGCCAACGGCACTTCCGTATATATTACGCAGGATTTGGGCACCGCCCAGTTAAAATACGACCATTACCACATGGATAAATCCATCTACGTGGTAGGTAACGAGCAGGATTATCACTTCAAGGTGCTTTTTCTCATCCTGCAAAAACTAGGTAAAAGCTGGGCGAAGGGTTTGTATCACTTGTCATACGGTATGGTCGACCTGCCTTCGGGCAAAATGAAGAGCCGTGAAGGTACCGTGGTTGATGCCGACGACCTGATGGATGAGATGGAGCAAACCGCCAAAACCCATACCGAAGCTTTGGGCAAGGTAAACGATTTTGCTGAAGAAGAAAAAGAGCAACTGTATCACACCATCGGCATGGGGGCTTTAAAATTCTTTCTGCTAAAGGTTGAACCAAAAAAGCGTTTGCTGTTTGATCCGGCCGAGTCGATCGATTTTCAGGGACATACCGGCCCTTTTATTCAATATACCCACGCGCGTATCCGTTCGGTACTCAACAAAGCTGGTTATGCTGCAAATAGCGAAGGATATAACCAACCGCTCGAAGCTGCCGAAATGGATCTGATCCTGGCGTTAAACCAATACCCTGAAGCCATTATGCAGGCCGCCCGCGATTACAGTCCGGCTATCATTGCCAATTATGTATACGACCTGGCTAAAACCTATAACCGCTTTTACCAGGATAATCCAATATTAAAAGATGAAGTGCCAGCCGATATGCGTCAGTTCAGGCTAATATTGTCTGCTGCTTCGGCAAACATCATTAAACACAGCATGACCTTGTTGGGTATTACTGTTCCAGAAAGAATGTAGGTTGCAGATGTGCAAATAACTTAATGTGCAGATATGCAAAGAAGAGGCCCTTTATTTTCAAACATAGTCTAAACAACAAAAAAGCGCCCTGTAAACAGAGCGCCTTGCTCCTTATGATGTAGGGGGGAGTGAGTGCTCATCCTTCATCACCCACTATAATCATTGCCAATGCCCGCGTACCCAGGCGTAACCGCCACGGGTTTCGCGCCAGTGCCCTTCAACCCAAACCCGGCTGGTAGGGCGTTCCCAGTGGCCCTGTATCCTTACATAATGATCACCTCGCCATTCCCATTCGCCGGGTATCCAAACTGCGTTAGGGTAGGGTGCTACCGGGCGCTCATAAACTACATCGGCAGGGCGTTCGCGTACAACAAATTCTCCTCCGGCGCATCCGGCAAGCATACTTGCCGAGGCCGCTAATATGATGCATAATTTTGGTATCGTTTTCATCGGTATATATATTAGTTTGCTATATATGACAGATGAATTATCGAAAAGTTTAAAAAACGAACGTTATGGTCTATCGCGCAAACTTCGCCGCCACTACTAATTCCTTACCGCCTGCACTGTAATCGTAAAACCCATTGCCGCTTTTAACGCCTTTATTACCAGCCGTTACCATGTTTACCAATAATGGGCAAGGTGCATATTTGGGGTTGCCAAAACCATCGTGCAATACGTTTAATATGGCCAGGCAAACGTCCAGCCCAATAAAATCGGCTAACTGCAGGGGCCCCATCGGGTGGGCCATACCCAGCTTCATCACCGTATCGATTTCGCTTACACCGGCTACACCTTCATATAAGGTATACACGGCTTCGTTTATCATCGGCATTAAAATGCGGTTGGCCACAAAGCCCGGATAATCATTCACTTCAACTGGTATTTTATCCAACATTTGGGTAAGCTGCATAATGCTTTGCGTAACGGCATCAGTAGTTGCGTATCCGCGTATTATCTCAACCAGTTTCATCACCGGTACAGGGTTCATAAAGTGCATGCCGATCACTTTACCGGGCCGCGCGGTTACCGAAGCTATTTTGGTGATCGATATTGACGAGGTATTGGTAGCCAGTATAGTTTCAGTAGGGCAAAGCTCGTCCAGTTGTTTAAATATTTTCAGTTTCAGGTCGATATTTTCCGTTGCTGCCTCAACAACCAGATCGGCCTGCTTCACCGCTTCGTCAATTTGCGTATAGGTTGTAATGTTTTGCAGAGTAGCTGTTTTGGTCGCTTCGTTAATAACTCCTTTTGACAATTGCCTGTCAAGGTTTTTTTCGATGGTGTTTAAACCCTTTGCCAGGGCATCGGGGTTTGTATCAACCATATTAACCTTAAATCCATGCTGGGCAAAACTATGCGCTATGCCATTGCCCATTGTGCCCGAACCTATAACTATAATGTTTCTCATATATATAATTTATAGCGTAAATATATAAACGCTCTGCTAAATACAGCATTTTGTTTTTTGCCGAATGTCAAATAAGAATTTTGGTATTATGGCCTATAACCAAATATTATACTGATTATATATAGGTATTTTATTGTCATGTATTTGTCACAATCAATAGTATTTTTAATTTAAACAAGGTACATCAAAAATTTCTGTAAAAATCTCACGGTATAAATGCTAAATTTCCACCCAAATTTCTATTTACCCTTAATTCAAGTAAACATGAAGAAAAATTTACTCTCTCTTCTGCTGTTGGCTTTTTTTGCGTTTAGCGGCGCATTTGCACAAAGCAGAAAAATCTCGGGTACGGTTACAGGGGCGGACGATGGTTTGCCGTTACCCGGGGTATCTGTAAAAGTTCAGGGTACCAGTAATGGTACAACAACAAGTCCGCAAGGTGTGTATAACCTGAACGTTCCAGCCTCAGCTAAGGCCTTAGTATTTAGCTACATTGGTTATGCCGATCAAATAATTCAGATCAGCGGCCGGTCGGTAATTGATGTAAAATTGAAGAACAGCTCCAAGTCTTTAAATGAAGTCGTTATTGTGGGTTATGGTTCTACCACTCAGCAGGCCTTCACGGGTTCGGCAAAAGCTATTAGCGGCGATGAGTTAGATAAAAAACGGGTTGACAACGTTTCGCAGGCTTTAGCCGGTGAGGTTGCAGGTGTTAGGGTTATCAATACCAGTGGCCAGCCAGGTACTGTAGCCACTATTCGTGTCAGGGGGTTCGGGTCGGTAAATGGTAACCGCGATCCTCTGTATGTTGTAGATGGTGTTCCGTTTACCGGAAGCGTTAACTCAATCAACGAGGCCGATATCGAATCGGTTACAGTACTGAAAGATGCGGTAGCTACAGCTATCTATGGTTCGAAAGGTTCGGCTGGTGTAGTATTAATCAACACTAAAAGCGGTAAAGGTTCAAAACCATACGTAGATGCTGATTTTACTTACGGTACCAACGCCGAGATTATTCCTCGTTACAGTGTTATCACTTCGCCAGAGCAATATGCGGCTTTATCATGGATAGGTTTATATAATGCTGCTTTCGCTACTACACCTACCGGCCAGGTTCCGGATACTTATGCTACAGCACAGGCCAATACCAAATTATTCAGCTCATCGGGTTTACCAACCGCATACAACATCTGGAACTCGACTGGTGCCAACTTAATCGATCCCGCCACACGCGCGGTACGTGATGGAATCACGCGTAAATACGACCCGGAAAGCTGGAGATATTATGGCTTCCAAAAATCATTACACACCGAAGCTAACGTAAGGTTAGGGGGCAGTTCTGATAAATCTACTTATTATATGTCTTTTGGATACCTTAAAGATGTAGGCTATTCCATCGGTTCAGATTATCGCCGTTTTACAGGCCGTGTTAACCTTACAAACCAGGTTAAACCATGGTTAAATGCCAGTATGAATTTGAACTATGCTTACTCAAATCAAAATGTTAACGGCCAAAGCAGCGATTCGGGAAGTATTTTCTGGTTTGCTGATAACATCCCGCCGATCTATGGTTTGTTTTTAAGAGATGCAAGCGGTAACTATGTACCGGATCCAAAATTTGGCGGTAATCAGTATGATTATGGTTCAAGTGGCCGTAAATTTGGTGCGTTAACCAATGCTATTGCTGATGCTACTTATAATACCAACCGTAACGATCGTAACGAGTTGAACGGTAACATCAACCTTACGGCTAAGATCATCGACGGTTTGACCTTCGAAAATACTTTCGGTTTGCAATATTACAATATAGCCAATATCAATCGTTTAAATAAATTTTATGGTTCGGCCGCTGGTCAAAACGGTGCTATTTATTTAGACAGGCAAGATGTTGTATCTTACGATTTATTAGACTTGTTACGTTACAAAAAGCAAATTGGCGACAACCACCTGGAAGTATTAGGCGCTCATGAAGCTCAAAAATGGAATTATGGCGATCTGTCGGCTTCGAGATACAACCTGGTACAAAATAACGACGAAACTTTAGATAACGGCGTTGTTAGTAACACCAGTTATTCATACACTTCGGGCTATACTATCGATAGCTATTTAGCACAGGTAAATTACAATTACAAAGAGAAATATTATTTGTCGGGAAGTATTCGTACAGATGGTAGCTCAAGATTCGTGAACAAAAAATGGGGTACATTTGGTTCGATAGGTGCTGGTTGGCTAATATCGTCTGAGGATTTCATGAAATCGCAGAATATTTTTAACTCGCTAAAACTTAAAGCCAGCTATGGTGTAATCGGCGATCAGTCGGGCGTTTCATTAACCAACGACTATAACGTATCGACTATTAGTAATGTTAACGGCCAGCCGGGGTTAAGTACACCAACGATTGGTAACCCTGATTTAACCTGGGAAACAACTAAAATGTCTGAAGTTGGTCTCGAATTTTCGCTTGGTCAATACTTAACAGGCTCGGTTGATTACTATATAAAAAACACAACCAACCTGATATTTAACCGCTTAGTAGGTACCTCAAATGGTTTCGCTTCTATCAAGGTGAATGATGGTAAATTAAGAAACCAGGGTTTAGAGTTTGATCTTATCGGTCATATACTGAAAAACAAAAACGGCTTCCGTTTGGATGTTGGTGTTAACGGCGAGGTGTTGTCAAACAAATTGGTTACTATGCCTATCGACCCCTCAACCGGTCAGCCACAAGTGTTAAGCACCAACGGTGCATACGCATATTCGGGTGGTCATTCAATTTACGATTTCTACACCAAATCATACGCTGGTGTTAATCCAGCCAATGGTAACTCAACATGGAATACTTATTGGGTTGACTTAAACGGCGACGGAAAACCGTCTACCGGTACAATTGAAGCCGGTACAGGCGAATACATTGCTTCATTAGCTGCATTTAACGCTTATAAAGCTGCACACCCTAATGTTGCAGGTATCAATAACCCTATACAGCAAACCACTACCGAAAAATATACAGACGCTTCATTGCAATATACCGGTCAAAGTGCAATCCCGGCTGTTAGAGGCGCATTTAACATTTCAGGTGGTTACAAAAGCATCGACCTGAGCGTGCAAGTTTTGTATAGTTTAGGCGGTTATGCATTGGATAGCGAATATCAAAGCCTGATGCAAGATGGTTCAGTTGGCGGAAACAACTGGAGCACTGATATCTTACGCGCATGGCAGAAAGCCGGCGATGTTACTGATGTGCCAAGAATATCCAATGCCCAAAATGCAAGTGTTAACTCAACTTCAACACGTTTTATTACTAAAGCCGATTATCTTGCTTTAAACAACGTGCGTTTGGGTTATAATTTCTCCAAAGGCCTTATCAAACCTTTAGGCTTAGGTAGCTTAAAACTTTGGATATCTGCTGATAACCTATATTACTGGAGCAAACGCAAAGGCTTTAATCCGGCAGGTTCAGAAGACGGCTCTTCAAGCATATACAACTACTCGCCGCTAACAACATTATCGGCTGGTATAAACGCGAGGTTTTAATTTTATAAATTAAAAAACATGAAAAATTTTAAATATATAACGACGTTAGCAGTTGCCATGGCGGTTGTTGCAAGTGGTTGTAAAAAATCCTTCCTGGATGTACCACCTCCAACAAACGTAATATCAACCCAAGAAGAAGCAGCTGCAATTAAACAGGATCCGACCTTACTGGCCGGCCGTATTTCAGGTTTATATGCAACAATGTATGCGGCTGGTACCGGTGGTACAGGTGGTGCCGATGACTTTGGGCAAAAAGGATACGATATTTACTCGGATTTTCTGTGTTCTGATATGGTTCTTGGAGGTACAACCTATGGCTGGTATCTCAACCTTATCAAATATGTCGATTCTCAAAACAATGCATCAAACAGCGTTTATGCACCGTGGCGCTATTACTATCGTGTAATTTTAGGGGCTAACACCGTGATTGATGTTTTGGGGGGTAACAATGCCGTTTTAACAGATCCAAAACTGCTGGCATATATGGGTCAGGCAAAAGCTATGCGTGCTTATGCTTATTTTTACCTTGCGCAGTTTTACGCTAAAGGCTATGGCACCGGTAGCGAAAGGATTTTACCGATGAACCTCAGTGCAAGCGATGTAAATAAGCCAACCAGTACCAGCGCTGCAGTATATACGCAGATTATCAAGGATTTAACGGACGCGATAGCCAATTTGAACGGATTTACCCGCACTGATAAATCAGCCATTAATGTGGATGTTGCAAAAGGTTTATTAGCTTATGTATATGCTGCAAGAGGTACCGCTTCTGATTTGGCCCAGGTTATTACTTTAACAGATGCTGTTTTGGCCGATTTTCCGCTGACAACTAAAAGTGCAACTTGCGCGATAACAACCGGATCAAACGGTGCAGGTACAGTAACCAACTCTGATGCAGGCTTTAACAATGTTGCTACGCCAAGCTGGATGTGGGGTATTGATTTAACTATTCAAAGCAACTTAAATTTAAACTCATGGTGGGGACAAATCGACTTGTTTACTTATAGTTATGCCTGGGCAGGCGACCCTAAATTTATCGATCTTGGTCTTTACAACTCCATGCGCTCTGACGACGTGCGAAAGGGCCAATTTGTTAATAACTATCAGGGATATGGCGGTTTAGTACCGGTTAACAAATTCTTCGATCCGGGTCGCGCTTTGGGTGGCCAACACCAGATTACTACCGACTACGTTTATATGCGCGCCGATGAGATGCTATTGTTAGGTGCTGAAGCAAGATCACGTACCGGTGATGATGCTGGTGCCCGCACTCAGCTTAAAAAGCTTGTATCGTTAAGGGTAGCTGATGCATCGTATATTGATGCTTTAAGCGGAACTGCTTTAGCCGACGAGATTTATCTCCAAACCCGTTTAGAGTTCTGGGGCGAAGGGAAAAGCTATTTAGCTATGAAACGTTTGAAACGTACAATTACAAGAGGTGCAAACCACTTGTTCCTTGCAGGACAATCGCTTACTTATGACGATCCACGACTTACCTTCCCTATACCATCAGTTGAGATATTGAACAACCCAAATCTTAACAATTAATAATGAAGGTTAAATGATACAAAAGGCCCCGATTTCGGGGCCTTTTCTTGTTTTTCAAGATATTCAAGTGGGTTGCCAATCGATAAATTATAACATTATTTTTTCGGCACAGGCCGTTATATTGTCTTTATCGATACCCGTCAACGGCGGAATATTAAAAAAAACGATACTGCTGCCGGCTTGTTTCCTGATCACACTTTCCGACCATTCATCACTATCACCATTAAATATAATCCCCTTCATCGGGATATTTCTTGATCGTAAGGCGTCTATTGATAGCAAAGTGTGGTTAATACTGCCCAGGTAATTCTGCGAAACCAACACTACCTCAGCGCTGAGCTTTTTAATCAGGTCGATCATTAAAAAACGCTCATTCAGCGGTACCATCAAGCCGCCCGCGCCTTCAATAATCAGTTGATTATCCGTTTGTGGGATGATGATCTTTTCCGGATCGATCTCAATACCATCCAGCGCTGCCGATTTATGCGGCGAAAATGGCTGCGTAAGCCGGTAAGCTTCCGGGTAAAATTTCGTTACAGGGTTCGATACCAAACTCTTTACCAGCAGTGTATCGCTGTTGTCCAGGTCGCCCGACTGTACAGGTTTCCAGTAATCGGCCTTTAGTTTCTCAACTAATACTGCCGAAACTATCGTTTTGCCAATCCCCGTACCAATTCCGGTTATAAATAAAGGTGTTTTACCCATGTATGTGTTCATTTAGTAATGTAGCCAGCGTAACAATCTCTTCCGGTGTATTAAACGCGTGCAGGCAAATGCGTATCCTTTCTGTGCCAACCCCCACCGTCGGACTTAAAATTGGCCGTACATCAAAACCTTTGCCGCGGATTATGCCGGCCGTATCAGCCGTCAATTCATTCCCTCCTATTATTATACTTTGTATCGCGCTATTGCTGTTAACCAAACCCGGCAATCTTACATGTGCTTTAAACAATGCAATATTATCTTTCAAAGCTTGTTGTTCTATTACTGATTTCTCCAGGTAATCATAAGCAATCTTAATACCCGCCAGTTGTGCAAATGCCGCCGCAGTGGTATAAATAAATGATCGCGCGAAATTTACCAGGTATTCATGCAATAGTTCGCTTCCTAAAACAATGGCGCCATGTGTGCCCAACGCTTTTCCAAATGTTATCACGGTAGCAAATACCCGTTGTTGTAAGCACAGCTCATACACTAATCCCCGGTTAAATACGCCCACAGCATGTGCCTCGTCTACTATCAGGTAAGCGTCATAGCGTTCGGTAAGCGCCAGTATATCTGTAAGCGGAGCGCCGTCACCGTCCATCGAGTAAACGCTTTCTACAGCCACATAACAATTACCTTTGGCTTGTTTTAGTTTATCTTCAAGGCTACCGAGATCATTATGTTTAAAAGTATAACGATTGGCGTAACTCAGGCGTACACCGTCAATAATGCTGGCATGTATCAGTTCATCGGTAATCACGGTATCACCGCGTTGGGGCAGGCTCGAAAATAGTCCCAGGTTCGCATCATAACCCGAATTAAATAATAAGCCGGCTTGTGCGCTATGAAATCGCGCTATATTCAGTTCTAACTGCGAGGCCAGTGCCGTGTTGCCGCTCAAGAGTCTCGAACCCGTCGACCCATTAAAATGGGGATGTTGCTGAAGATATGCTGCTATCGCATCACGTATTTCGCCCGAACGGGCAAAGCCCAGGTAGTCGTTCGAGCAAAAATCAACCAAGCCACTTTCTGGCTTCAGGCTGCGGTAAGTACCCGCTGTTCTGCGCTCATTAAGTTTGCTTTGAAGATATGTTTCGGCCTTATTCAATGCTATAAATTTGCGCTAAAATAATAAAAGCGGCTCAAGGCCGCTTTTATTTAACAATTAAATGTTGTTATTCCTGTGATGGAGGAGGAGTGCCACCGCCGCCACCGCCCATGCGTTGTTGCATTTGCGCGCGTCTGTCAGCTTCCCATTTATCATAAGCTTTTACCTGATCGGCGGTTAAAACGGCTTTTACTTTATCAGTAGTAGCTTTACGCAAAGGTTGCATAGCGCCCATCATTGCTTGTCTGTCGCCATTTGCAGCTGTGCGGATGCTATCCATTTTGGTAGCTTGCGCCTGGAAAATAGCAGTTATTTTAGCTGTCAGATCATCATTTAAGCTAAGTGCAGTTTGTAATTGTTTTGCCTGATCAGCAGGGTTCATTCTGCCACGACCACCGCCACCCTGAGCCTTGCTCAGCGAAACTATGCTTACTACGAAGCAGCATACCATCAATAGTTTTTTCATTGTCTTTAAGTTTTTTATTGTTTAAGATAAAGATAATGGCATTTGGTTTAACATTCAACCACGTAACTTAATTGTTGCTTTGCTCCATTTTTGATATCGACCGCTGCATCTGCATCATCATGGCCGTTAGGCTTTCCATGGTAGGCTCGGGTGCAGGCTGCGGCAGTTGTGTAGATATAAATGCTTTTGCCTTCCACAGCTCCAATATATCTTCGCCTGCAACCTCGTAAGGTTCGTACACCGGGTTGTCCGATACCAGCTTTAGTTTCTTCTGATCTTTAAATTTGTTGCCTACGCGTTTATAAACTACACCATCATTTTTACTTACTACCACATAGGTTTCGGCATTTTTTACATCCGCCCAGTTTTCAACATACTCAGCTATAATAATAGAGCCGGATGGAAGCGGCAGCATGGAGTCGCCTTTTATTTCAAATGCCCTGTACGTGCCATTAGTAAACATCGGCAGGTTAAATTTAGGTAGTTTGGCCACATATTCCGGGTCGGCGTAGCCATTCATATAACCGGCGCTCGCCTTAACGGGTACCAGTTCAATGTTCTCATTATCGTCTTTATCAACCGATATGCTCAGCACCCGTAAATTGGCCGGGTTGCCTTTAGGTTTGGGAGCCCATTTTTCATCAATTACCTCATTTATAAAATCATCAACTGTAATTTCAAAAAACGATGCTATTTTTTTTAGCAGATCGTATTTGGGTTCGGCGCGTTCTTCTTCGTATGCACCTACCAGCGATCGTTTTATATCTATCTGATCTGCAAACTGTTGCTGCGTTAATCCCTTCTTTTTTCTGAGAAATTTAATATTTGATGAAATATTTGACATAAAATTTGGTTTTACTAAAATTGTTAGTATTTTTATGCCAATAAAATTAGTAAATTATTTTCAATCCACAAATAAAAATTATGAACAGCTTCATTTACATCATCACCGACAGAAATCGTAACTGTTTACATACCGGCATGTGTACCGATTTGCTAAAGACCTTAGACTTTTACAGCCAGATGCCCAATCTGTTTTTTGATAGTGCCCAACGGTTAAACCGCCTGGTGTATTTTGAAGAGTTTACTAACGAAGAAATGGCTATGCTGCGCTTTAAAAGCGTAAGCACTTTTAACCGTGCACAGAAAGAGAAAATGATCAGATCTGTTAATCCCGATTGGGTAGACCTGACCATTGGTTTACGTTTTGAAACAAATGCTGCCGTTCAGCAGTTGCAAAAGCGTCGTGCCATTCGTCCGGCTATGAGCAAGCAGCGCAACTACGTTAATGCTTAACAAACTTTAATGCGCCCGAGTTCATGCAATATCGTTTGCCACCCCGGTTGGCAGGGCCGTCATCAAAAACGTGGCCCAGGTGTAAACCTGTACTTCGTTCAATAACCTCGTCGCGCTCGCCGTCGGCGTCCTTCCTTATTTCAATCACATTGGGGTTTACGGGCTTAACAAAACTCGGCCAGCCTGTTCCGCT
>Ga0157372_10002305_pt1 | contig 20711 bp, 18 predicted proteins | sample C55metaG_FD_115307 | JGI IMG/M metagenome (GOLD analysis project Ga0157372, IMG submission 115307) | Corn rhizosphere microbial communities from Kellogg Biological Station, Michigan, USA - C5-5 metaG | ecosystem: Host-associated > Plants > Roots > Rhizosphere > Soil | place: USA: Michigan... | reverse complement strand
TTCGACGCCATCACGCAATACGAACCACCGTACGCCTTGCGAGTGATTACAGTCAGCTTGGGGACGGTTGCCTCGGCGAAGGCAAACAACAACTTCGCGCCATGACGAATAATGCCGCCGTATTCCTGCTGCGTGCCGGGAAGAAATCCGGGAACGTCTTCAAACGTAATCAGGGGAATATTGAAGCAATCGCAGAAGCGGACAAAGCGCGCGCCCTTTACCGACGCATTGATGTCGAGCGTGCCGGCCAGTACCGCGGGTTGATTCGCAACGATCCCGACCGAGCGTCCATTCATCCGTGCGAATCCCACCACGATGTTCTTCGCATAATGCTCGTGGACTTCAAAGAAGTAACCGTCGTCCACAATCGCGCGGATCACATCTTTGATGTCATATGGCTGGTTAGATTGTGCCGGAACCAGGCTGTCGAGCGCGGCATCGGCGCGGTCAATGGGATCGGCGCAAGGCTTCCGCGGCGGGTCATCGAGATTATTCGACGGCAGAAAACTGAGCAGCTCGCGCAATAGGGACAGGCATTCGGCATCGTCATGCGCCAGAAAGTGTGCCACGCCGGAAGTTTCGTTATGCGTAGTTGCACCGCCGAGCTGTTCTTTGCTGACGTCCTCGTGCATCACGGTTTTGATTACGTCCGGCCCAGTAATGAACATGTAAGAAGTTTTGTCGACCATCACGACGAAGTCGGTGATGGCCGGCGAATAAACCGCGCCGCCCGCGCATGGCCCCATGATGGCCGAAAGCTGCGGGACGACGCCGCTGTAAAGCGTGTTGCGCAAAAAAATATCGGCGTATCCGGCCAGCGATACCACGCCTTCCTGAATGCGCGCGCCGCCGGAATCGTTCAATCCAATCACAGGCGCACCCACGCGGGCCGCCATTTCCATGATCTTCACGATCTTGGCGGCGTTAGTTTCCGAAAGGGTTCCGCCGAAAACTGTGAAATCCTGCGCGAATACGAAGACCAGCCGGCCTTCAATGCGGCCGTATCCCGTAATGAAGCCGTCGCCGTAATATTTACGTTCGGACAAACCAAACTCATTAGTCCGATGGGTGACGAAGCGGTCGGTCTCTTCGAAGCTGCCTTCGTCCAGAAGAAACTCGACGCGCTCCCGCGCCGACATTTTCCCTTCTTTGTGCTGGCGTTCCCGGCGCTCCCGCCCGCCGCCTTCGTCGGCCAGCTGGTCGCGGCGCTTTAATTCTTTCAGTTTCTGTTCGAGGTCCATGGCAGCCGATTATAAGGCCGTCACAGGCGACTCGGTTTTATACTTCCACAACTCACTGCTTCAATCTGGAATGGCAGGCATGGCAGTTTTTGCATCTTTCTTCTTTCGTGATGTGTTGGCGATGGTGTTGTTCTTCGACGTGCTGCGACTGATTGAGGCATTGCGGCAGTTCCAAAAGAAAGCGATCAGCTGAAGTTACGAACGGCATTTGCTGATCTCAGGATATGGTTAGGCTCACCTACGAAAATTCTTCCAAGAAGCGGTTCAGGAATCGCCGAAAGACGGCCGCGGTTGGTTTCCAGTCACCTTGCATTGCCTTAGCTCCGGCGTCGCCGTAACCTTCGTCGGGCCGGGGCCGCAGGCGGACAAACGGGGGCAATCCGTAGCGCATCGCGAGGAAGTTTGCCCAAAGGCGCGCCGTGCGGCCATTACCGTTTGCGAAGGGATGGATTCTCACCCACTCAGAATGCGCCCAGGCACATAGATCAATCACTGCTGCCAGTTCGTCGGCATCAAGTTCGGCGCCTGCCGGCAATACGCTGTCTAACTGTTTTACTAGCGCCTGAAGTTTCCGTTCAAAGCGCTTCAATTCCGCCGAGATTTTCGCCGCCGCTACGCCACGATGGCCGCCGATCTTTACGCCGATTTTTTCCAGCCCCGGCTCGCCACGGAATGCGCCGATGTAGCGAGAGTCGGTGGCCGTAAGCCCCTGCATGAAGAGGCTCTGCCAGTGCCGAGCCATTTCGACGGTGGGTGTCTGGCGCTGTTCGGCATCCTGACCGATTTGCTCGAGAACGCGGGTGAGATTTTGCCTGAGCTGGGGACTGTCTTCGTCCCAATCAGCCACCTATTGCCTCGCGCACTTTGCTTTGTACTGGGCCGGCGGCGCTGGGTGAGTCATTGCCTTCCTCAAATGGTTCGCCTTCCATCGGATCGCTTTCCGCGGCTTCGGCTTCGACGAACGAGGCTATCGCGCGCCGGTAGCCTGGGTCCTTTTTTCGATAAGCTTTAAGGCTGTTCAAATCGGCTTCAAGGCTCTGCTCCCTGCGGCCCTTCTGGTTAAGGTAAATTCTGATTGCCTCTATTAATAACTGATTGATAGGACGCCCTTCGATCTTGCTGAGGCTTTTCAGAGCCTTACGTTCCTCAAGGTCAATCCGCAGGGTGAAGGCAGCTCGGGGCATGTCTAAATATTAGGCCTGGTTTTGTGTGATGTCAATACTGCATTATGACATCAGCTTGTAATCTTTTTTATAAATCTTATAACTTGTTCATTAATAAATATCTTAATAAAACATCGGTGAGCTGGGCTAAGCAGTTGAAACAAACCTTCAATCACTGTTTTGATAACTTCGTCCGCGTCAGTCGCCTGTCCGCTTCTGGTGGCGTTCAAATTTTTAGTATTTGTTGCGTCCTCTCTTACGGGCCCAACATCCGATGGGGTGGTGACCCAACTTTGTTAAGGGCGCGGATGTGCGCCTTTCCCCTGCGCTGAATCCCAATTCTTAACCCGTACAATCTCATGTACGGAACGCAATTTCAGGAGAGATCTTATGAGTGCATTAGAAACGCCCCTCGCCGAAACTCCAACTACTGAAAAACCCGCTTACAAGTCCAAGGCTTATGCTGCCCAAAGCGCCACGTCAGGGCTGGCGCAGTTCTCGGTCCCGCGCCGCAATCTGCGTCCGGACGACGTGCAGATTCAGATTCAGTTTTGCGGTGTCTGCCACTCTGACTTGCATCAGGTGCGCAACGAATGGCAGAGCAGTCTCCCGACGATTTATCCCATCGTCCCGGGGCACGAAATCATCGGCCGGGTGACCAAGACCGGGAGTGCCGTGAAAAAATTCAAAGAAGGCGACACCGTTGGCGTGGGCTGTATGGTCAGTTCTTGTGGCGTGTGCGAGAACTGCCGCGCTGGCGATGAGCAATTCTGCGTAAATTTTCCAACCCTCACTTATAACGCCGAGGACAAGATTCTGGGTGGCGTCACTTACGGTGGATACTCTGACAGCATTGTGGTCCGCGAAGCATTCGTCCTTCGGGTGTCTGACAAGCTCGACCTCGCGGGCGCGGCGCCGTTACTCTGCGCCGGCATTACTACCTATTCTCCGCTGCGGCACTGGAACGTCGGCAAGGGTCAGAAAGTCGGAATTGTGGGCCTCGGCGGCCTCGGGCACATGGGTGTGAAATTTGCCAAAGCCTTCGGAGCGCACGTCGTTCTGTTCAGCACATCGCCAAAGAAGGTCGCCGACGCCAAGCGTCTTGGGGTTGACGAGGTCGTGATTTCGACCAACCCGGAAGAAATGCAAAAGGGGCTTTCTACTTTCGACTTCATCCTCGACACGGTTTCCGCCGAGCATGACCTCAATGCCTACCTCCAACTGCTTAAGAAAGACGGCACTATGACGCTGGTGGGAGCGCCGGAAAAACCCGCTCCCGTGGCTGCGTTCAATGTCATCTTCGGACGTCGCCGGCTGGCAGGTTCGGCGATCGGTGGTATTCGCGAAACCCAGGAAATGCTGGATTTCTGCGCCGATCATGGAATCACCTCAGATGTCGAGATGATCAAAATCCAGGACATTAACCAAGCCTATGAGCGCCTGGCGAAGAGCGATGTGAAGTACCGTTTCGTGATCGATATGGCGTCGTTGGCGTAAACGTGGCGTAAGCAAAATTAAAAATCCCCATCCTCTCGCAATAGATGCGCGGAGGATGGGGTCCCTCGAACAATTTAGCGGTCGCGCTCCCAGCGGTCCCAATCTTCATCACGGCCGTTTGATGCCACCATGAAATAGGGCGTGTTTGACGGAATGTTGTAATGCCGGTAAATGTCCTGCAAGCGTCTTTCCATGCTTCGAACCTGGTCGCGGTCGTTTCTTTGCCGGTAATCCTGCAAACGCGAAAAATAACTGTCGAAGCGCTCCTGATCGCGGGCTGAAAGGTTCCAGCGATGCCGCCCGCGCATGTCGCGGGCATTCGATGCCACGCGCCAGAAGGGCGTATTGGGCGGGATATTGTAATGAGCATAGACATCGCGCATGCGCTGTTCCATGCTGGACATCTGATCGCGATCATTTCTCTGGCGATAATCCATCCACCGCGAGTAATAACTGTCGAAACGCGATTGATCATCAGGAGAAAGCCGTCGCTGCTGCGCCAGGACGGGTAATGCCATGGCTATCAGAAGCAGGCCAGCAGTTGTAAAAAGCAAAGCACGCTTGGTCGAACAACTCTCTGTGAAAGTGAAAACGCCTGTAGGAAATGTTTTCATTTGTCCTCCGTCGCAAGGTCAACAAATCGTGTCCAGAATGGTACGCCGAATGAGCAAGAAAAGTGAACTGAGGGTAACTACTGCGAGGTTGTCGTACGATGAACGGGTAATTGCAATGGACGCTGCCTAATACTCCGCCAATTCTTTCATTGCCAGATACAAATCCTGTACCTGTGGCAGAATCGCGCTTTCGAGAACCGGCTGATAGGCGATGAAGGTGTCTTTGGCAGCCACGCGCTTCACCGGCGCATCCAGGTGCTCGAATAGCTGATCGGCAATTCGCGCCGCGATTTCAGCGCCGTAACCCCAACTCAATGTATCTTCATACGCGACGACAACCCGGTTGGTTTTGGTCACCGAGGCTGCAATCGTCTCCCAATCGAACGGATTCAGCGTCCGCAAATCAATCAATTCGATCTTCAGCCCGTGTTCGCGGTCCAACCGCTGTACTGCTTGCAAAGCCCGCGGAACCACCGCGCCGTAGGTGATCACTGTCAGGTCTGTGCCGGGATTGACGACCTTTGCCTTGCCGAACGGAATCATGTAATCCGGTCCGGGATAGGCCGCCCGGCCATAGCTCTCGCGGTAAAGCCGCTTATGCTCGAGGAACATCACCGGGTCGTCGCAGCGAATTGCGGTGCGCAGCAGGCCCGCGGCATCCAGCGCGTTCGACGGAAACACCACTCGCATCCCTGGCGTGTGGGTGAAAATACTCTCACCGCACTGCGAATGATAAATTGCGCCGCCCGTGAGGTATCCGCCAATAGCGACGCGCACCACGCAGGGTGAGGAAAATGCGCCGTTCGATCTCCACCGTATCGTTGGCAGTTCATTCCGCAACTGCATCATTGCCGGCCAGATGTAATCAAAGAACTGAATTTCAACCACCGGCTTCAGTCCGCGCACCGCCATTCCGGTGGCGCGGCCGATAATGCTGGCCTCGGCCAGCATCGAGTTGAAAACGCGCTCCGAGCCGAAATCGCATTGCAAGCCTGCTGTCAGCTTGAACACGCCGCCTTTACCCTTCACCATCTTTTGCCGCAGATATTCTTCGCGGCTGCAATCGGCAACGTCCTCTCCGAAGATCACGATACGATCGTCGCGCTTCATCTCATCGCGCAAGGTCGCGTTGATCAGATCGGCCATCGTCTTCGCTGCAGGCTTCTTCTCGGTGTCCGGTGTGGCGCGGGTGCCCTCGCCATTTGCCGCCTGCGTATCGTATGCACTCGATGTCGGATCCAGATCCGGCGAATACAAATACTGCTGCACCGACTCTGGCTGCGGAAGCGGCGCAGCCAGCGCGCGATCGGCAGCATCCTGCAACTCGGTCTCAACTTCTTTTTCGAGCTTGTTGATGCCCTTTTCGTCAAGAATGCCCTCGCGCAGCAAGAAGAGCTGCATGCGTGTAATGGGATCACGCTCGGCATCGCGCTGGCGCTCCACATCCGGGCGATAAAGCTTTTCGTCGTCCGACAGCGAATGTGAATACGGACGAATCACATGCGCATGCACAAATGACGGTCCCACGCCCGCCCGGCAATGCGCGACCGCCCGCGACATCGCGCCATAGCTGGCGACTGGATCGGTGCCGTCAACTTCTTCAAAATGAAAATTGGGGAAGCCCGACACCAGCCGCGAAATGTTTCCACCTGCAGTATTTACTTCGACGGGCACCGAAATCGCGTAGCCATTGTCTTCGACAAGAAAAACAATCGGCAGGCGCAAGGTGGCCGCCGCATTCAGGCTCTCCCAGAATTCGCCTTCACTAGTGGTGCCATCGCCGACCGAGACATACGTGACTTCATCGCCATAGAACGTTATATCTTTGAACTGGCGATAGTCTCCATCGACCTTCTTTGCCGCTCCCGGATGAGCTATCAAATATCGCGCGACTTCCGCGCAACCCACCGCATGCAGCACCTGGGTCCCGGTGCATGAAGACTGTGTAACCACGTTCAGGCGCTTGAATCCCCAGTGCGACGGCATCTGCCGACCGCCTGAGCTGGGGTCTTCGGCCGCGCCCACGCCTTGCAGCAGCATTTCGTACGGAGTCGCGCCCAGCGCCAGGCACAACGCTCGGTCACGATAATAAGGAAAGAACCAGTCGTATCCGGACTTCATCGCCATGGCCGCGGCCACCAATATCGCCTCGTGCCCCGCGCCGGATATCTGGAAGAAGATTTTCTGCTGCCGCTTCAGCATGATCTCCCGGTCGTCGAGCTTGCGGGAGGTGTACATCACGCGGTATGCGTCAATGAGCTGCTGCCGCGATAGGCCTTCGTACGTCTTGCCTGCCTTGTTGGCCTCGGCAATCGCCCCGGATTTTCCGTGATTTCTGGCCGGCATAGAACTGGGAATTCTTGTGCGCCGTTGGGTATTTTAAACTACTCCGGCTTCTCTGGTATCGCAGGTTTTGAGGATTGCCGGCGCGCCCCGTCATGGCGCTTGTGGGGACAGCCGCACCTCGCCCGTCCGGCGGAGCAAGGCAGAGAACTCATCTGCAACAGAGTGACGGTTCGAACCGGGAGAAACTACAGAACCAACTTGGGTGCGGCAGTGATGGCTCGCCCGTGCAACGTCACTGAGGCTGTCAAGCTCGTACTGTCCACCTGACACCTGCCACGGGCTCTAGCTGTAGCTGACCTTCCGCTCACCCTTCACGATCCGGCCAATGTGGTAGTACTTTTCACAGGCGCGATCAAGGACGCTTTCAGCTTTCTTGAACTTTTTCGAAGGGACAACCAGCACCATACCGATGCCCATGTTGAAGGTGCGCATCATCTCGTCGTGGGGAACGTTGCCGAGCTTTTGAATGTGGGTGAAGATGTCCAACACCGGCCATTTGCCATATTCGATGACGGCAGCCACTCCGCGCGGCAGAACGCGCGGCAGATTTTCGGTGATGCCACCCCCTGTAATGTGGGCCATGGCGGAGACGCAGTCCGCCGCCAGCAGCTTTTTGATGATCGCCCAGTAGCTGCGGTGGGTGTGCATCAGTTCGTTACCAACTTTGCCCTTAATCTCGTTAACGTAGGTTTCGGGCTCGTACTTGGCAACATCAAAAAGCAGCTTGCGCGCGAGCGAATATCCGTTAGTGTGCAGGCCGGTAGAAGGCAGGCCCAGGATAATGTCTCCCGGCTCGACGGTTTTGCCGGTAACAATCCTTTCGCGCTCCACCACGCCAACGATAAATCCTGCAAGATCGTACTCGCCGTCTGGATAGAAGCCGGGCATCTCAGCGGTTTCACCGCCAATAAGCGCGCAGCCGTTGTGCTTGCAGGCGTCGGCCAGGCCCTCGATCACCTTTTCAGCGATGTGCTGCTCAAGTTTGCCGACAGCAAGGTAATCCATAAAGAAGAGCGGCGCGGCGCCCTGCACGGCGATGTCGTTGACGCAGTGATTCACCAGGTCGGCGCCCACGGTGTGGTGCATGTTCATCTCAAAAGCGAGTTTGAGTTTGGTGCCGACGCCGTCCACGCTGGAGACGAGAATGGGATCGAGGTACTTGGTCTTATCCACCGCGAATAGGCCGCCGAAGCCTCCAATCTCGCTGAGCACGCCCTTGGTGAATGTTTTATGTGCGAGGTACTTGATGCGCTGCTTGGTGCGGTTGGCCTGATCGATGTTTACGCCTGCGTCCGCGTAGGTAATGGATTTGGAAGAATTTTGGGCCACGGTATCCGATTGTCGACGTGCGGGGCGGTTCAAGCTTTCCCCTGGTGCACCTTCGTGGCTGTGCCGCTAACCAGCGAGGGGGTTGAAGCACCTACAGAAAAGCCATCAAGAGCGGCTAATTTTAGCACGCTATAGGTTGAGGAAAGAGGAGAGGATTTTGTGATCGACGGTGGTAAATTTTCTTGCAGCCTTAACCGCAAAGAACGAAGCGGTCGCAAGTTCAACTCAAACAACAATGTTTGACTCGGTTCGAGGGACGAGCTTCCTTTGCGTTCTCTGCGGTTAAAAGTTTTTTCAGAATCCATCACGGCCCCGAAACGCGAATATCATGTAGAAACGTGTTCCCAAGTTCGTTTTTGGGAACATTTCCAAAAATATTTATCAATTCGCCTTTTATTCGCTTTACATTAGCGATATACTCCACCCAGTTTCAAACCATGGCGGGCTGAGAAAGCCCGTCCCACACAGAGAGAGGCATTCATGGCGGACGAGCGGGCACGGGCAATTGATCTAGCATTCGCGCAAATCGAAAAACAGTTCGGCAAAGGCTCGATCATGCGGTTGGGGTCGAAGGAAGCGATTGTCCCCATCTCGGTCATCCCGACCGGCGCGATCTCATTTGACGCAGCGCTCGGCGTCGGCGGCTTTCCCCGCGGCCGGGTGATTGAAGTGTTCGGCCCGGAATCTTCAGGCAAAACGACCATTACGTTGCAGGTGATTGCGGAAGCGCAGAAAACGGGCGGCATGGCGGCCTTTGTGGACGCCGAGCACGCGCTCGATCCGGCGTACGCCAAGAAGCTCGGCGTTGATGTCGACAACCTGCTCGTTTCGCAGCCGGATTACGGCGAGCAAGCACTCGAAATCACAGAAGCCCTGGTGCGATCGAATGCTATTGACGTGCTGGTGGTGGACTCGGTAGCGGCGTTGGTGCCCAAGGCTGAACTCGACGGCGAAATGGGCGACAGCCATATGGGTCTGCAGGCGCGTTTGATGTCGCAGGCATTGCGCAAGCTGACCGGGACGGTTTCGAAATCCCGTACCTGCCTGATCTTCATCAATCAGATTCGCGAAAAGATTGGCGTGATGTTCGGGAACCCTGAAACCACGACCGGTGGCCGCGCGCTAAAGTTTTATGCATCCGTGCGAGTGGACATCCGCCGCATCGCCGCAATTAAAGAAGGTGACCTGGTTATCGGATCACGCACCAAAGTTAAAGTCGTAAAAAACAAAGTGGCTGCGCCATTCCGCGAATCCGAATTCGATATTTTGTACGGCGAGGGAATTTCGCGCGAAGGCGACCTTCTCGATTTGTCTGCAACCCATAATATTGTGGAGAAATCCGGTGCCTGGTACAGCTACAAAGGTGAACGCATCGGGCAGGGCCGCGAGAACGCACGGCAGTTTTTAAAGGACAACAAGGACATAACTGCCAGAATTGAAGCTGAAGTGCGTAAAACTCTAGGCTTGCCCGGCCCTGCTGTTCCGGTCGCTCAGGCGCAAAGTGCTGCCGCCCAAGGTGCCGGCACCGGCGCCCGCGTTACCACCATGCCAACGGGGAGTGAAGGAAAGCCGGCGGCAAGAAGGTAACTATCTAGGCTAGTCGCGTATTTTCTCGGTCGAGCCTGCGCCTTTCTGCGATTCGAGAGCTGCTCGCCAGAGCAGCACTTGTATTTGTGTCTAGTCTGCTCCGGTAAACAACACGTGCTCTGACAAGCTGCCCGGTTTCCACTTCCATCCTAAGCTCGAGGTCGCAAGGTCTGGCTGAGCACGTATAGGTTTTGTCGCACGCAGAGTTTTTCCCCTCGTGTTGATTTCCTCGGCCGCACTCTCTCAATTGCCTGGGGCGGCTGCGCGCCCACCCTGGAACCAGGACGGCTCTTGGCCCTGTACGAAAAAACCATCACCAGATCCACTTGCCCAACTCCGTGGCGACGGCGGGGAGATAAGCATTTGAAATCAGCTGCCGGTGGTTGGCATATCTCCAACGGAAATCTAGGAGTGCGAAATTCGGAGTTCAACGAGATCCAGTTCGGTGTCGGATATCACTGGCTTAAATAGTTCAATTGAACGAAGATCGGCATTTTTGGCTGATTATCCCCAAAATACGGCCCATTCCGGCGGCCCCTTGTATGTGTGCTTTACAATATTTAAACGGAGTACCCTGCCTTGACCGTCGCTTCCACAGGTGCGAGACCGAAGCCGGCGTTGGATGAGAGTTCCTTCCAACAGTTGCTCGCTGCAGCCTACGTGGTGCAGCAGCACAATGACGGCGCGCGCGCGAAAGACCCCGCGCAGGCGACCTCAGGCGTGCTTTCCGAAATCGCCGAAATTCAATCGCTGGTGCGGGCCGGCGGTCTTGATTTGGCCACCGCTGCGCGACTAACGACTGATCGGCTGCACAAAATAACTCGCTCGGATAGTGTCGCCGTGGTCCTGATGATGGGCGACTCACTGGAGTGCGTCGCCGAAACAGGAAAGGCGGTCGGTTCGGCTGATAATTGCTGCAATTTCCAAATGATGGTCCCAACTGAGGGTCTGAAACAAGGTGATTTTTTTGAGAGCAGTGACGCCCAAAAAGACATCCGCCTCGATCAACTTCTTTGCCGTGAGGCGGGTATCGGTTCCCTCATCGCTGCGCCGATTCACCGGTTCGACGAGTTTGACGGGCTGATCGAACTGCGCTGGAGACGCGCGAACGCCTTCCAGGAAAGCGACACTCGCGCGACTCGCCTTATGGCGGGCCTGATCAGCGGCCTGCGGGAACGGAATGCACGGTCAGAAGAGCGAAAAAGATTGCAGTTGAGTGCGTCAGACATCCAGCCGGTTTCGTCGAAGGACGACGACTCTTCCGGCGACCAGCTAACTGATTTTCGGTCGGCCGCGGCATCTCAGTCGGAATCCGAGTTGCGGATTCTGCCCGTAGAAACCGTGGAGTCGATTCCGCCTACGGCCGAACCGGCGGAAGTCAATGCCATCGCTTTGCCGTCAGAGTGTCGTGTCTGCGGACGGCGCTTCGGCGCAGACGAAGCGTTTTGCGGACAGTGCAGTATGCCTCGAGTGGCCGGGGCCCCTTCGGAAGAGCTGCAGAGTAAATGGGCATCGCTCTGGTACATGCAGCAGGCGCAAGAAACTCAGCAAAAAGAGCCGCCGGCGCTCTCCGCAAAGCCGCCACTGGATGTGCATCCTCCTATCCCTCAGAAAGCGCAAGAGGGCGCAGTTTCACAGAAGGCGGCTCCGCCTATTACATCTGACCCAGGGGTACGCATATGGCATGTGCCTGAATCTGACACGCGGCGCGACAATGCGATCACTCCCGCGCAGCCGCAGCGATTCGAACCGCTACGCTCCGAGGAGCGTTCGTTCTTTATCGAACCTGACGTCGGTTTCTCCACAGAGCGCTTCGGGCCTACGAAGAATCCCCTAAGGTCAGTGGCTTCTGCAACCCAGGCCTCCGAAGCTGACGCGAGTTCGGATCTTTTACAGAGCACCTGGCAATCGGTGTGGGCCCGAATGCACCGTCGGCACGCGACATGGGCGCTGAGTGCAGTAGGCTTGTTGCTGGTTTTTCTGATGCTGGCGGTATGGCCATCGTCAACCAATTCGCAGCTGACGTGGTTTCAATCCTTGCTGGTGAAGGTGGGTCTTGCAGATGTCCCTGCACGTGCACCGGCGCTTTCGGGCAATCCTGATGTGCGGGTTTGGGTAGATGTGCACACTGCGCTCTACTACTGCCCGGGCTCAGATCTCTACGGTATGACTCCCGGAGGCCACTTCGCGAGCCAGCACGATGCACAAGTGGATGAGTTCGAGCCCGCGTCGCGCATCCCTTGTCCGTGAAAAGCTGAAGGCCAAAACGCAGCTCACAAAAAGTGCGACTGCGTTCTGGCCCGCCAAAGTATCTTCTGTTGTTATCTGTTTATGCTATTAATGCGCGTGAATAGCGACAAGGTTCTCGTGACGGCGCGCCTCATACCAGAGCGCCAGCTCTACGCGGTTCCAGAGCCCCAGTTTGTCGTAGATGGTGCGGAGATAGTTCTTGATGACGTGTTCAGTGGTTCCGATTTCGTTTGCAACTTCTCTGTTTTTAAGTCCTTGGGCAACGAGTTCGATAACTCGCTGTTCCCTGTCATTGGGTTTTCCGCTTCCGATTCCTGTGAACATAGCTGCCTCCGGTATAAAAGTGTTGCGAGTTTTACTCGCTTGACTCCGCCAGTAATGCCAAATCGCACGAACAGCCGGTTAAAGTGGGCTTTGACCGTCCGCCGCGCCATGTGTAATTGCTGGGAAATCTCGTCATTGTCACAACCTTGCAGGAGCAGTTCGACGACCTGCCGCTCCCTCGGACGTAACGATTTTTCCTCCATAACATCCCCTCGACTGGATTTAAGCTTCGCCAATGCCGGAACTTAGCTGAGCCGGAGCAACAAAACTCAGCGGCATAAGACTTAAAATGTTTGCACATGCCCTGCCAAGTGAGCTCTCAGAAAAACGAAAAAGTAAGGTAAATTTCCACAAAAAGCAGGAATTTCAGGTACCCACTTCTCCAAGCTTTAATCGCGTGTTCGCCGTTGCAACTGCGATCTTTGAGCCGCCGTCTATAGCACTAAAGTGCCATAGAATGAGCCAAGTATCTAAATACCCGTTGGACGGTTCCGAACGCTTCCGGGCTAAGTAGAAACACCAATTTTCCAGAACCCGAGATCACCTGACATTTTGGCCTGTGAATCCTTAGCGTATTTAAGTAAAACACCTTAGGTCATTTTTTGCTCAGTAGGGCCTTCCGCTTGTGAACTATTTACACTTAGGGGCATTGTTTGCAGCGGTTGGCCCGAAAGAGGTATTATGTAACTAACTGGTTAGTTAATAAATGACTCACATCTCCGAAACTCGGCTTGGATCTCGCCGGCGCCCGGAACAGAGTCGGGCCGCGATTCTGCAAGCCGCAGTACGCGAATTCGCGCGAGAAGGCGTCGCCGGCGCGCGCACGGAGGCGATCGCTCGTTCTGCCGGAGTCAATAAGGCGTTGCTTTATTACTACTTCAAAGACAAAGAATCGCTTTATCAGGCGGTGCTCGACGAAGTATTTTCCGGTTTGCGCTCCACCATACATGCCGCCCTCGCGCAGAAGCTGCCACCACGAAACCGGCTGACAGCTTACGTGCGCGCACATTTCGATTACATTGCTTCAAACCCGTTGTATCCCCGAATCGTTCAGGCGGAGTTTCTGCGCGCTGGCCGCGATCCCTCGCGGATTAAACATATCGCTGAAGATTATTTTCGTCCGGTATTCAGTCAGATTTCGAGTCTGCTGACAGAAGGAATTGAAAGTGGCGACTTCCGGCCGGTCAATCCAGCGCATTTCATTCCGTCTATGGTTTCCGTTATCGCTTTCTTTTTCAACACAGCGCCGGTGATGAAAGTAATAACTGGACTTGATCCCATGTCTAAAGAGCACATGGCCGACCGCCGCACCGCGGTAGAGGACTTTATTTCTGCCGCATTGTTCAGGCACGAACCCCTGTCAGCAGATGAAGACAACGGAACTCGTGAAAGAGGAGAGCGCCAATGAATGCACGCAATAAATTTTTCATCATTCTGGGAGTGATTCTCGCCATTGCCCTCGGCTATTACCTAATATCTACTCCGCGCGGCTCCGATCTCGATTTGATAGGCATCGTGGATGCCAACCAGGTGATCGTCAGTCCACAGGTCCAGGGAAGAATTTCAAAGTTACTGGTTGACGAAGGTACGGCCGTAAAACAACGTGACTTGATCGCTGTGCTTGATCCCGCGGAACTGGAAGCCCAGGCCCGCGCGGCTGCTGCCACGATCGACAGTTTGCGGTCTCAGGTTTCGGCGACCAAAGCAACCAGCATGGCTACGCAAGGCTCCACTACCAGCAATGTCGCCAACGCCCAGGCGCGGCTTCAATCAGCACGGGCGCAGTTGATACAGGCCGAGGCGACATTGCAGCGGGTAGAAAGTGACAGCCGGCGAACCATAGAACTGGCGCAGCAGGGCGTGGCCTCTGACCAGGAGCGAGTCCAAGCCGAAACGAACGAGAAAGCACAGCAAGCTGTAGTGAGGTCGTTGCAGCAGCAAGTGACAGCTGCGGAAGCTGACTTGAATACTGCAATAGCCAATACGCATCAGGCGCATGCGGCACAGAGCACGGTAGCTTCTACGCGCGCGCAACTTGCGAATGCAGAAGCACAGTTGAAGGAAGCTGAAGTGCGGCTAGGCTACACCAAGATCTACGCGCCCGTCAGCGGAACAGTTTCGGTCCGCGCCGCACGCGAGGGAGAATACGTGAATCCCGGCCAAGCCATCGTCACCATTGTGGACCTTAGCGATACCTGGGTGCGAGTAGCTATCCCGGAAACCGAGGCTGATCATATTGGCCTCGGAGACACATTGCGCATCCGCTTGCCCGGTGGAACGCAAACTTCCGGCAAGGTATTTTTCAAATCACCGGAGGCAGATTTCGCCACCCAACGCGACGTCAGCCGCCGCAAACGCGACATCAAGACTCTGGTACTGAAGGTTCGTCTCGACAATCCCAAACGCGCGTACGTTCCCGGCATGACTGCGGATGTGCTGGTTTCGCAAAAACAGTTGAACGGATCTGTTTCGAGCGTGGACGCCTCGACTCAAGGGAGCCGGCCATGAGTGGTATTCCGGAAATGCGCCCTGCCGTCCCCGCGGCCAATGTCCCGAACGCGATCCAGGTTACCCACATCGTCAAAAAATACGGCGACTTTACAGCCGTTAACGATGTTTCGTTCAACGTTCAGGAGGGAGAGATCTTTGGTTTGCTCGGCCCTAATGGAGCGGGAAAATCAACGCTCATCCGCATGATGACCACACTCATCCCAATCACGGCGGGCAGTGCGAGAATTTCCGGCTACGATGTGGCCACCGATCCTGACGACGCCAGACGCACCATCGGGGTGATTCCGCAGGCGCTCACCAGCGACATCGACCTCACGGTCGAAGAGAATCTCAGCATCTATGCCAAGCTCTACGACGTACCCGCAGCCAAGCGTAAAAAGAACATTGACGAGTTACTCGAACTGGTTGACCTGACGAAGTGGCGGGACGCGCAGACCAAGACCCTTTCTGGAGGTATGCGGCGCCGTCTGGAAATTGCGCGCGGCCTGGTCCACAGCCCCAAGATTTTTTTCCTCGACGAACCTACGACGGGCCTCGATCCGGTCTCGCGCGTCGCGGTTTGGGAGATGCTCACCAAGATCAAAAACGAACGGCAACTGACGGTACTGATCACGACGCATTACATGGACGAGGCCGACCGTCTCTGCGACCGGATTGCCATTGTTGATCACGGCAAATTGGTTGCACTGGACACGCCGGCGGCGCTCAAAGCCAGCGTGCCTGGATCGAACGTGATTGAGGCGCAATTTGAGCACGTGCCCGAGGACTGGGAAGCAAAGCTGCACTCGCTCAGCGCTGTTACCTCGGTCCAACACGAAGGCGCAGAGATGTACCGCGTGCTCACCGGCAACGGTTCGCGCACCACCACTGAACTTGTCGAGATGGCGGTGCAGGCGGGAGTGGGAGTCAAGTCTCTCTCAGTACAAAACACAACCCTGGACGATGTTTTTGTCCACTACACCGGGCGGCAGCTGCGTGACGAACTGGTGAAAGCGCATGCGTTCACGATGCCGACCAGACCGGGGTTACAACCATGAATCGAATGATGGCCATTGTCGAACGCGAGTTGCGCAAGTTTTTCCGCTCCCCCGCGCTCATGCTGGTATCAATGATCTTCCCTCTGGTGCAACTGCTTGTTCTGGGTAACGCCTTCGGCGGAAAAATTCGTGACGCCAAGTTGGGGCTGGTCGATGAAGACGGCGGCACTCAGGCGCTGAAGATCCGCGAAGCATTCGATTCAGTGCGCAGCAATCTCCGCACTTTCGTACCCGTCTACTACTCCGACGAAAAGAAAGCTATGGACGATGTCCGCAACGGCAAAATCCAGGGGGCGGTCATTATTCCGCCGCAATACTCGCGTCGCGTGTATGAAAAAGATCAGCCGCGCATCGGCCTGATCGTGGATAACAGCGACAATTTTATGTCCTCAACGCTTGAGACTGAAATGAGCGAGATAACCGCCGCGCTCAACAATCCCACAGTTGAGCCCCGCATCTTGCAGCAGACGGTCTTGCAGATTGTGGAGTTGTATCCCTATATCGAGTACATGAAATATCTGCTGCCGGGATCGATCGCGCTCGCTATGTTCGTTTCCGTCATGATCGGCGGCGGCATGCTTTACATAGACGACAAGGCCCGTGGCGTGCACGAAGGGTATCTGGTCACTCCTATCACGAAGATGGAACTGGTGTTCGGCTTAAATGCGGCGGGCGCGATTAAGGCGGTGATGACCGGCGTCGTAATTACTCTTATCGGATCGCTGCTGTCGGGCGTGGGGACCATTTTCAATCCGGCGACAATGCTGGGCCTTGCGATCATGATTCTGCTGGTTTCGCTGTCCTTCAATGCGATGATGTTCCTGCTGATGGTGCGGGTCGAGGACCCGCTGGTCCCGCGCGCAACATTCGGGATATTGAACACTTTGTTATTTTTCCCGAGCGGAGCTGTGTATCCCACCGAAGCGTTTCCGCGCTGGCTGCAAGTCATTTCGAAAATCGATCCGTTCACCTTCGCAGTGCACGGATTCAAATCACTTCTCCTGAAGGAAACCGGCCTGGCTGCAGTCTGGCCGGACATGCTCTATCTCGGCGCGTTCGCGGTGATTGCGCTGGCGATCGCAGTGCCATTGTTTAAGAGAACGTTGTAAACCAGTTGCCAGCTCTCAGTTGGTATTTGCCATTGGCAATTAGCCACTGGTTTTGGGAACTTTTTCTTCTTCCCCGGATTCAATTATGCTTAGTAAGTCATGACGCTGATGGATGCGCAGCAGTACGACGACACTCGCGACCGCCGCCGACGGAACCTGATCATCATCGGAGTATTTGTTGTCCTGATTCTGGCCTGGTTAACTTATCACCTGCGCAACTATCCCGAACGCCACGCTGCGGCCAAGTTTTTTTCTGCTTTGCAGTATCGGGACATTGAAGGCGCATATGCCCTGTGGATGAAGGATCCCGACTGGAAGCAGCACCCAGAAAAGTATTCGCAATACAGCTTCGGAGATTTCTCGCAGGACTGGGGCCCGACCGGCCAGTGGGGAATAATCAAGTCCTACACGATCAACTGTTCCTACTCGAGCGGGAGCGGTGTGATCGTCCAGGCGACGGTGAATGACCGCGCGGAGCACGCCTACGTGTGGGTGGACAAGGGCGACAAGACTCTGCATGTTTCCCCGAATGACATTGAATGCGGAAACTGGTGGGGTTGGCTGACGGAGTGATGCTTTTCTTCGCGTACCCTTGTGCTCTTAGTGGCTGACCGATGTCAAGGTGCAGTCATTGAGTGAGGGCTTGCATCGCCTTCTGTAACGACGCGTCATCTTCCACGTTCAAACACTTCTTTGACCGATCGATCTGCCGCATTAATCCGCACAGAACCTTTCCCGGACCGACCTCAATAAATGTGCTCACGTCCTTCGCCGCCAGCCACTGCATTGACTCGCTCCACTTCACCGAACCTGTTACCTGCCGCACCAAGGCTTCACGGGCAGATTCCGCATCTTCAACTGGGCGGGCATAAACATTTGCGATCACTGGAAGGCCCGGCGGCGCGAACTTAAGATTATTAAGATCAACCGCCAGACGGTCCTGCGCCGGCTGCATCAGCGAACAATGGAACGGCGCGCTGACCGGAAGAACCTTGGCGCGCTTGGCGCCGCGCTCGTCTGCAAGTTTCGCGCCGCGCTCGACGGCAGCGGTATGGCCGGAAATGACGATTTGTTCAGGCGAATTGATATTTGCCAGTTCGCAGACTTCGCCTTGTGCGGCATCGCCACAGACGCCGGCGACGGCATCCATGCTCATGCCCAGTATCGCGGCCATTGAGCCAGTGCCTACGGGCACGGCCTCCTGCATATATTTGCCGCGATTGCGCACGGTGCGGACCGCGTCGGCAAAGCTGATGGTTCCGGCGCAAACGTGCGCCGAATATTCCCCGAGACTGTGCCCCGCGACGAAGTCCGCCTTTACGCCTTTTTCATCCAGCACTCGCCAGGCAGCGACGGAAACGGCGAGAATCGCGGGCTGCGTGATTTCCGTCAGACGCAGTTGATCTTCGGGACCTTGGCAGCACAGATCGAAAAGCTTCATTCCAAGTGCTTCGTCGGCCTCTTCAAACGTCTGATGCGCGATCGGGTATTTTTCGGCCAGATCCTTTCCCATTCCAACAGCTTGTGATCCCTGACCGGGGAAAAGAAGAGCAATCATTAGTGTGGGCACCTCAGCGGCTAAAGCCGCAGCGTCCTTTTACAGAATTGCGGCTCGGCTGAAGCCGAGCCCTTTCAAAACATGAGAGCCGAGTTTAATGGAGCGTCAGGTCGTCAACTGTGCCGCAGGATGTATTGCCGCTAACTGGTTCTCGATATCCGCATTGATCCTCCGCTCGACGAACTCGGCCGCCACTCGCACAGCATTCTTGATTGCGTTCGCATTCGAAGATCCATGCGTAACAAAGCACGCGCCTTTCACACCGAGCAGCGGCGCGCCGCCATATTCAGTATGGTCGAGCCGTTTTTTGAAATCTGAAAACGCGCTGCGCGAAAGCAGATATCCAACCTGGCGTGTAATGGTCGCGGCCAGCGTCTCTTTCAAGATTGCGCGAACGAGGTTAGCCACGCCTTCCGAAGTTTTCAGCGCGACGTTGCCGACAAAACCATCCGCAACAATGACATCCACTTTGCCGCTGTAAAGGTCGCGGCCTTCAACGTTTCCAATGAAATTGATCGGCAATTGCTTAAGCAAGCCGAAGGCCTCGCGGGTGACCTCGTTGCCTTTGCCTTCTTCTTCACCGATCGAAAGCAGCCCGACGCGCGGACGCGCGGTCCCGAACATGCTGCGAAAATAAATCTCGCCCATCACCGCGAATTGTTCGAGATTGTGCGCTTTGCAATCCACGTTGGCGCCCACATCGAGTAGCGTTGAAACCGTACCAGTAGCGGTGGGGATGATCGCGACCAGCGCGGGCCGGTCCACTGCGGGCAAACCGCCGAGCACCATCTTGGCGGTCGTCATGGCCGCGCCGGTATTCCCAGCAGAAATGAAGGCCCCGGCCTGCCCGTTGCGAACCAGTCGCAAGCCGACACGCATGGATGAATCCCGCTTGGCGCGCACGGCCTGTACCGCCTTGTCGTCCATGGTAATCACTTCGCTGGCGTGGCAGACGGAAATCGGCAGCGACCGAGAGAAAGGATGGCGGTCCAGTTCGGCTTGAATGATTTCCTGCGGACCGACCAGGGTGACGGGAATGCCAAAGCGCCGCGCTGCCTGAATGGCGCCGTCGACCTCAGGCTTAGGAGCGCGGTCTGAACCCATTGCGTCCAGGACTATGACGCCAGGCATGGAGTTTTTATGTAGCTTCCTTCACTTCCAGCACTTCGCGGCCCTTATAGTACCCGCATTTCGGGCAGGCACGGTGAGGCAATTTGCGCTCATGGCAATTCGGACATTCCGAAAGCGATTGCGTGGTGAGCGCATCGTGCGCGCGGCGGGTGCTGGTGCGGCGTTTTGAGTGGCGCCGTTTTGGATTAGGCATGTGTTTCCCTTTCGAAAAAGCTGAAGCTATTAGCAACCCGAGATCTGCAGGCTACGAGCCAGCAGCTAGAAACTTAGTGTTGCAACTTCTCTTTGATATCTTTCAGCGCCGACCAGCGTGGGTCATCAAACGGTTCGGCGCAATTGCATTGTTCCAGATTCAGGTTTTTACCGCAATGCGGGCACAAACCTTTGCAATCGTCCCGGCAAATAGCTTTCAACGGCAAAGCTAAGAGTACCTGCTCGCGCAAAACGTCTTCGAGTACCAGCCCCTCGCCCTGGTAATAGCTGACCTCTGCCTCAGCCGCGGTAACTGAGAGCTCTTCTTTGCCTGCGTCAGCGCCGAGTGGCCGGTAAAGCAGATCGAAGTTGTTGGCCACGTCGCGAGTGATCGGATCGAGACACCGGGCGCAGAGCAACTCGACCTTGGTCGAGAAATCTCCAACCATCCGTATGTCGTTGATTAGCTGGTGCTTACCATGATGCTCCTGCACCAGTTGCGCACGCCCCGCGGTGCTAATCTTGTCCTTTTGCTGGATCTCCGAGCCGAAATCGATCACACCGGGCGCAATTTGCTCGTCGAAATCGACCGCATGGACCTCTAATTCTCTGATTTCAATGAGCATTTTGGAACCTCCGCGCACCTCACTGACGCCGCGCAGGCCGCGGAAGCACATTTTGAGGCGTAAGTACTCTTGGGAGCTATAGTTAGGATAAAAGTTGCGAAGCGGGGGTGTCAAGGAACCACATCCACTCGGCTCGGATTTGACTAGCAGGATCGGCATGGCTGATGCTGGCATCGGCCAATGGAAATAGTGAATA